>Ga0163150_10004244_pt1 | contig 19337 bp, 16 predicted proteins | sample OliLakLV19P2IB_FD_148628 | JGI IMG/M metagenome (GOLD analysis project Ga0163150, IMG submission 148628) | Freshwater microbial mat bacterial communities from Lake Vanda, McMurdo Dry Valleys, Antarctica - Oligotrophic Lake LV.19.P2.IB | ecosystem: Environmental > Aquatic > Freshwater > Lake >...
GTCTTTGTCCGTGACGGCGTAGATGCCGGTGTCACTTGCCACTTTCACACCTTCAATTCCGTTTTCTTGGTTCTTGGTTCCTGGTTCTTGGTTCAGTTCACTGTCCTGAACCCCATTCCTATTCCAATCCCAGAACACCTTTCCGACTACCGCTTTCCCCTGCTCGAATTGAGGGCCGAGTTTGATGGCGGATTGAGTAGCAATGTTATAGATGAGAATACGATTGTTAGTTCGATCTCCGAGATAGAGGCTTTTTCCATTAAATGTCATCCCAACCGGAATGCTTAAAGACCGGGCAGAGATCCCCCCGTTATTAGAAGTTCCTGAGACAAAATTTGGCTGTCCCAAAACAATATCCGCTGGTGCAAAATTTATTTTAGGAAGACTGTTCCAAAAAAGCAGGCGATTATTGTTGGCATCCGCAACAAAAAGATTTATTCCGTTAAAAAAAACACCGCTGGGTGTGCTAAATGTGCTTGCGGATAGCCCGCCATTATTAAGAGTTCCGGAATTAAAATTTGGCTGTCCCAATACTCTATCCGCAGGAGTATGGTTCTCTGTGGGAATAGAATTCCATATCAGAAGCCTATGATTAGATTGATCCAGCACAAATAGTCTTGTGCCATCAGAAAAAACCTTTCTGGGCGTGCTCATGCTTCGAGCAGAAATGCCCCCATTGTTTGCAGTCCCAACAGAAAAATTTGGCTGTCCGAGCACAACATCAGCAGGCATAAAATTTTGTGTCGGAATAGAATTCCAAATTAAAACGCGATTATTCGCAACATCCGTTACGTAGACCCGCTTCCCATCTGTGAAAACTCCATCAGGTAAGTTGAACGTTTGAGCCGAAGTTCCCGTTGAGCTCGAAGCAAAAGTTGACTGCCCCAACACAACATGAGCCGGAGCAAAGTTTGTGATTGGTATAGAATTCCATATCAGAACACGGTTATTGCTTCGATCCACAACCAACAGTTTCTTTCCATCTGTCGAAACACTTCTTGGATTGCTGAGCGACCTCGCGGAAATCCCCCCATTATTCACTGTATTGACAGCAAAATCTGGCTGTCCAAGCACAACGTCTGCGGGTGTAAAGTTTTGAGCGGGCAGAGAATTCCAAATGAGAATACGATTATTATTTAAATCGGCAACAAATAATTTTTTACCATCGCTCGCGACATCATTGGGTAAGTTAAACGTCTGAGCAGAACGTCCACCCACATTGGCCGTTCCTCGCGTAAAATCCGACTGCCCAATAACGATATCCGCATCCATGCTATTTGTGAGTTCGGCATAAACAGGAAGGGCAAGCGGTGCAATCAGCACTATCACACAAAAAAAGGCTTGTTTTAGCATAGACGAATTCTAATATTATTGCGGTGGGAGTTGTCTTATTTTTTTCACATAACTTCCGTATGACTAGCTATTTACTTTAAGCTAATTGAATTTCGTGAACGATCGCTTCGAAAGCTGCGGAGGGATCTTTCGCTTGCGTAATAGGCCTGCCAATCACAAGGTAGTCCGCACCTTCCTCAATCGCACGCGCGGGAGTATAAACTCTTTTTTGGTCATTAAGCTCCGCACTGGCTGGACGAACGCCGGGCGTCACAATATAAAAATCTTTTTTGACGGCCTTGCGGATCAATTTCACTTCGAGCGGAGAAGCTACAACCCCGGAAAGCCCGGCTTTTTTTGCAAGTTTGGCTAAGTGAACCACCTGATCTGAAATTTGTGACTTCATTCTCAACTCTTGATCGAGAACTTTTTGGTCATGGCTCGTTAATATGGTCACCGCAATTAATTTAGCCGTTTTCTTTTTTGAATTCTGCGCAAAAGCTTCTCCTGCCCGCTGCATCATTTCCAATCCGCCTAAGGCATGAACATTCAGAATATCAATCTCATGCCGGCAAGCTGTCGCCACGGACTTTGCAACAGTGTTCGGAATATCATGCAGCTTGAGATCAAGAAAAACACGCGCACCTGTTTTTTTGACCATCTCCACAACTTTCCACCCATGGCTAATAAAAAGCTCTAAACCGACCTTGTAATACAGGGCTTGACCATCAAGCTGTCGTAGAGTTTCTTTGACATCTTTTAAATCGGAGAAATCTAATGCCAGAATAATTTTTTCTGCAGCTTTGTTAGTTTTCATAAGAAACCTGTCTATTTGTTTTTCTGTCATCCCCGACTTGATCGGGGATCCAGTTCTGGATTCCCGCCTGCGCGGGAATGACAAACCATCTTTTTATTTACACACCACCGACTGCACTGATTGAAATGTGTTTCGCAATTGATCCAAGTTCTGAATCCCCTGCTTCACACAAAAATCTTCAAGCCCCTGAATGACTTCCATTGTCGCGCGCGGATTCACAAAGTTGGAAGTTCCCACCGCAAGCAAATCCGCACCGACAATTAAAAACTCTACTGCGTCTTTCCAATCACGAATTCCGCCGGAAGCGATAATCGGACAATTGAAAGCTTTTTTACAATCATGCACATATCTTAAAGCTACGGGTTTAATCGCCGGGCCACTCAAACCGCCGGAATCACGATGAATGCGCGAGGTTCTTTTATAAATATCAATCGCCATGCCGCGTAATGTATTAATCAGGCTCAGTCCATCCGCACCATGCTTCAGCACATTGCCGGCAACTTCGACGACATCGCCCAACTCGGGAGAAAGTTTTGCCATGAGCACAACATCTGTCTGATCACGAATGGCTTTGATAATATCAATGATCGTTTCCTGTTTTTTTACGAAGCTCGCGCCGCCTTTCTCAACATTGGGGCAGGACAAATTGACTTCAAGCATCGCAAAATCTTTTTTAACCGCATTCAGTTTTTTTGCCATAACCGAAAACTCTTCTGTCGTTTCGGCGGCGATGCTCAAAATCCACGGCGTTTTTTGTTTGCGGATTTTGGGCATTTTATTTTCAAGAAATTCGTCGAGGCCTTTATTCTGCAAACCAATCGCATTAATCATCCCCGAAGCCGTCTCACAAATCCGCGGCATCGGATTCCCCGCGCGTTCATGCAAGGTCACCGTTTTAGCAATCACCGCGCCAAGCTTGTCATAATCGACAAAAGCCTCCATTTCAGTCGTCGTTCCGAAAGTTCCGGAAGCAACCGTGATAGGATTCTTAAACGACAAGTTCTTAATTCGAGTTGTTAAATCTACTTTTGATTTTTTCATTTCTCAGTTTTTATTTGTGCTTCTAAAAATTTTTCGATTTCTTCCTTCTTGGGGAGTTCGAGCTGATATTTCTTTACGAAAAGATTATTGTTCATTCCCGCAAGCGCATACTCAACCATCGCATGGTCTTTGCTCGTGCAAAGCAGAATACCGATCGGCGGGTTATCTCCCGGTGTCATTGCGTTCTTTCGATACCAACTAACATAAGTGTTTAACTGTCCAATATGCTCATGCTTGAATTCATCCGCTTTCAGCTCAATCAAAATGTGACATTTTAAAATCCGATGATAAAAAACCAAATCCACAAAACATTTTTTTTCGCCAATCGCAATTCGCTGCTGCCGCGCCTCAAAACAAAAACCATGTCCCATTTCCAACAAAAAATCTTGTAAGCGGTCTAAAAGCGCATCTTCAAGATGGGATTCCCCCATCACCTCCTTAGCCTTGAGCCCAAGAAATTCGAACACATACGGATCTCGGATTGCAAATTCAGGCTTATCGATTTCAGTTTTTCTTGCAACCAAGGCCATTAATTTCTTCTTGTTCTTGGAAAGACCGGAGCGTTCAAAATAGAGCGTAACAATCTGCCGCTTGAGCTCTCGCACCGACCAGTTTCCACGCATGCATTCGCGCTCATAGAAAGCGCGTTTAAGAGAATCACTGATTTCAATCAACAATTCGAAGTGGCTGTAGGATAGATGAACCAACAGCGTTTCCGGATCAATCATGAATTTTGAGGACACTGTCCCCAATTTCTTACGCAGACTTTTCTTTTCCAAACCGAAATCAAGAGATTTTGTGGACACTGTCCTCAAAATCTGAGGATACTGATGATAGAAAGTTTTATAAAAATAAAGCTGCCTGAATCCACATCCGCCCACCTTACGCAAAGCAAGCCGTTTGGACAACTCCTCCAGGATGCGACTTCCATATGCGGCCCGATCAGCGCCGCTTAATTCAAATTCAGCGATGTACATCCCGATGAGCCAATTACGCAATGTCATGCTAACATTCACCGCCTTAACAGCCTGCGCAATGTAATGCTCGTGAATTTGCTTGATGGAGGCGACAAGCCCCTGCAATGTCATTGAGCTTTTTTTCTGTTTTCTGAGATCAGCTTTTGTTTTCATGTTTCGATTTTCAATTTTTGGGACAGCGTCCGCACTTTTCTTGCCCACGATTATAAAGCACTTTGGACAACAACCTAAACCTGCCTGTCACGGGCAGGGACCATAAACTAACGATTAAAAGCTAACGCTTCCCTGCCGGACGGCGTCCCGTTTTCCAAGATGCAAATTCAAAAGCAATGTCTTTGTGCGCAAAAGTCCCTCCACCATTCCCTGATCGGGAAACAAGACCAATCGCTCCGGTCTTTTCAATCCACTTCTGCGGCCGACAAAACAAAGGAATTGGATCCAGCCTCAGCCTTAAAGGTATCGAATTCGACCCCTTTGAAATTTGGATTGTTAATCTTCTCCCAAACTCCAAGAAACTCTATCGCGCTTCGATTTCGAGTCCAATTCTTGACAACATCCTTGGGTTCATTCGCATTTCTATACCTTGCAATATCCGTCAGTGAAATATAATCATCTTCGTTTTGCTTAAATGTATATATTTGCAGACCTTGCGCATTTATTTTTTTCATCCCGTTAGAAGCTCCTCAAATATTGAAAATATGATAATGAATCCAGCTCAATTCGTGACGCAGTGCGTCACATTTTTAAAAACAGGGACAGCATCCACATTTTCTTCTGCTTTCTTGCTCGTGATTATAAACCAATGTGGACAATAGACTAAAGACAAAATAAATAGAGCAGAGATAGGATGCCATAGACTGATGACCAACGACGAAAGAATCATTCAACCTGGCACTTTTGGAAATGTTCCGATCTTTGTAAAACATAGAAACCATTGGGGTCAGTCCCCGTCTGCTTGGTTCGACGGAGTTTATCCTGAGCGGAGCCGAAGGACTCACCACGAGTCGCAGCCAAGGACAGACCCCTTCAGGAATTTGCGCTTTTAATTATTCGCCCTGGTGTTTTTTTAGACATTTTTGTGGGTATTGTGCAAACCGAAATATGATTTATTTATATATTTACTTATGCTTTATAGGCATATATAATTTGGGCATGTCAAAGAAAATTGAAATAAATACGTTTATAAATCTAGAGAAACGGATTCTCGTCATTCGAAACAAACGTGTGATGATTGATAACGATTTGGCTGTGATCTATGGAGTCACAACAAAAAGGCTTAACGAGCAGGTCAAACGTAATACCAAAAGATTTCCCGAAAACTTCATGTTTCACCTTACTCATGGGGAAAAGACTGAAGTGGTCGCAAGTTGCGACCACCTTGCGCATCTTAAGTTTTCATCCTTTCTTCCCCGGGTTTTTACCGAACATGGCATTCTCATGCTTGCAAATGTTCTCTCTTCTCACCGTGCCATTTCAATGAGCATTCAGATTATTGAAGTATTTATCCGAATGAGGGAAATGCTGATGACACACCGTGAACTTGGAATTAAATTGAGAGAATTAGAGCAACGCGTAGGAAAACATGATGAAGACATTCAATCCATCATTGCTGCGATTCAACAGATCATTGCAGCTGAAGAAAAACCAAAACGCCGTATGGGGTTTCACGCGGATTGAAGACTACAACGCGATCAGAAATCAGCATTATAAGACGGGACGCCGTCCCGTCGTTTCCCCAATATGACTAACGTAAAGTTAAGGGGCGCCGCGCAGTTGCGGCGTCCCGCTTGAACGCAGGGTTAGGCATTGCTACTTGCCCCAAACTTGAAATGCAAGTACCGCAACATTTAGCAGCCCCACAACAACCAGAAAAAAGGTTAACCAATTTAGTCTTGTTCCAGTTTTGGACTGTTCCTGTGCAAGAAGAATTTGAAGCTTTCGGTCATCATTGAGCCTTGCATCAGGGTCACCATAACCAGTTCCATCAGCAACTCTATCGAGTAATACCTGAATATCTTTTTTGGACATATCTCTCAAACTCCATTGTTGTCTAACGTACAGAGAGCGGAACAGAGATCGGAACATTTCTAAAAGTGCCGGGTTCAATTACCGTAAAAACGGGACGCCATCCTCCACCTAAGGTGGACAGGCGACTGGGAGGGGTTACCCTCAGTTTCTGTTTCAATCTCGTCACATTCTCACCGCAAACCGTTTTTCGAGCAACTCATTATTCAAAAACTGCTCCCCATCTTTAGTCGTGTAGAAAATGTCCGCAAGATATCGATCATATTTATCTGACTTGGTGCTGGAGATGATGACATACGGAACATTTTCGAGTGCTTTTTCGACGAAGCGTCTGGCTTTTTTACCTTCGGTGGTGTCGATCTCGGGACAGTCAATGCCACGCAACCTTAAGTATTGGCGTGTCCACCAGCCAAAGCCAAGATCGACTTGAACCAGCAACGTATCACCGTCAATCACGCGTTCGATATAGGCTTTAAAGGTGAAAAGATCGGCGGCGGTTTTCAAGGATTTTTTTAAAACATAGGAATCAGATGAAGAACCAGCACCACCCAAGGGGAGCAGCTTCGCCGCACCCAGGGGGTGCTCAATCCGCGTTAGTCGTTGGTCGTTAGTCGGTTGTCGAAGCACGGATTCAACGATATCGCCAGCTTTAAAACCCTTCGCACTCATTTCCTTATAATTTGAAAAGCCAAGGTCAACGCGCAAGGCTGGCTCGGCGGATTGAATGATTGGATCGAGTCGGAGGCGATAAGTGTACAAAGATCCGCGAATGGGTTTTAAAAATTCGGGGGGATTAAGAAAGTCTGTCCTGTCAACCGTCCCAACCTCCGAGGAAGCCATTCGGCCGCCTCGGAGGTTTGAGAGCCCGCCTTTTATTTTTTTGATTTCTTTTTCAAGATCGCGCGAAGTCCATTTTCTTTGCTCAGCTTGATCGGCAAGTTGGAGCCTCTTGCGCTCATCGGCCACGGCAATCAACGCGCGGTAATGCGCCCAACTCAATTCTCGCCGCGCGGCGAGAATTGGAAAAGCGCGTGTGAATTGAACGCAGCGCCACAAGACAGAATGACTGATTGCTAAATCTTTGGAAAGTTTTTCGACGACTTGCTTGCCATAATCAGCGCGTTCTTTGTGAAGCAAAAGATGAGAATGGATGAGCTTGCCAGTTTCCCAGTACGTGCGGACTTTTTCTTGCTCGATGCGTTGTTGACCGAGCAGTAGAGTGGATTTGACCTGATTTCTGAGTGTGACATACGCGACTGAGAACGCAGTATTTTTTATCATCGGGTTTCCTTGCATCGCTTATTCGACCTCCGAATCCGGGTTAACTCGCAACTTTGTAGGAGGTGCGGGTTAATCCTATAACTGGAAACACCTTGCAGATCTGCCAAGGTGTCCGACCCACTGAGCGCGAGCTTTATCGAGCGCTCCATCTAAAACAGTACAGCCCCCCACCCCAACCTTGCGCGAAGGCTTAAAGAATAAATGTGTCGAGGGCGAGTATCCGCAATGACGAACGGAGTGAGTCATGAGGACTGCTTGAGCCCGCGATACATTTATTCTTTAAGCAAACCAACTTTCAAGTCAGTAACAACCGCTTCGTAACAAGCTATGAAAGCGAGAAACCATTGGGGTCAGTCCCCGTCGCTGCGCGCCAAGGACAGACCCCTAACCCATTTCGACGAGTTGGTCGAATGCGAATATCGGGCCTTTTGTGCAGCTCGGCACCCAGCCCTCGGGGGTTTTAACCATACAGCCAAGGCATACGCCCATGCCGCAGCCCATGGTTTCATCGAGCGAGGCTTCTCCGGGGATTTCATATTTCTTCGCCATAATCATCACGGCATTCATCATGGGCGTGGGGCCGCAAGTTTGAATAAAAATATTTTCGGCGCCTTCTTTTTGGATGATATCTTCAAGAAGCAATGTCACGCGGCCTTTTACGCCGTATGAGCCGTCATCGGTCGAAAAAAGAACTTTGGCTTTCACTTTGGCGAGTTCTTTTTTGGGCAGAACTTCTTGTTTGGATTTGGTTCCGATTAAAAGATAATCGACTTTATTTTTCTCGGCAAAAAAAACAAGTGGTGGAACTCCGACTCCGCCCGCAACCAGTATTCTTTTTCGCCTCTGCGCCTTCGGTGCAACCGGCGAAAATAGATTTCCGAGAGCGCCCATGACTTTAACCGTGTCGCCTTTTTGCTTTTTGGAAAGCTGCTTTGTGCCATAGCCCAAAATCTCATACAAAATTTCGATACGATCATTTGTGGAACGATAATAACTAAAGGGACGGCGCAAGTAAGGATCTTCTTTGTCGCCGATTTGGAGCATGAGAAATTGACCGGGCTTGACGTTTCGCGCAAGTTTTTTGGAGCGAAAAACGAGTTTGAAATATTTTCCGTTGATGCGGGTGTTTTCTAAAATTGTGACTAGCTCATCGGAAAGCTGACGTGTCATTTTATATCCTTGTACATTTCAAATTGTCATTCCGGCCCGCGAGCCAGAAGCTAGTTTTTTAACAGCCTGGATGCCGGATCAAGTCCGGCATGACAGTCAAGGAAAGCAACGCCCACTTCCTGGAGATCCACCGAGATTTCCGGAAAGTTCCATGCTGGGCACAAACCCAAGTACACCCCCGAGGAGTCAAGATCAACACCTGCGCCATATTTAATCCTGCTCATTAACCCGGTTAACTCCTGGTACTCGGAGCAAGCTCCGAGTACCGGGAGTTTTTTGCGGTTCAAAATTTACGAAGCATGCACAGACTGGTGTCGCCGGCATTCGTCGTGATACTCCTTGATCGACTTCACCTCAGGCTGCGCGCCTCGAATGGATTGAAGCCCGAGGAGCGCGGCTTTCGCGGCATTCAATGTTGTAATACACGGCACTTTAAACGAAACGGCAAGTGAACGGATTTTGCCTTCGTCAAGCATCGGCCCTTTTCCGTTGGGGGTATTGATAATCAAATCAATTTTCCGTGTCTTGATCAAATCCGCCGCATTGGGACTGCCTTCGTTTAATTTTTTCAGTTCATCAACCGCAATCCCCTGTTCTCGCAAAAAGAGAGCTGTTCCTTTTGTCGAAAGAATTTTATAACCTAAATCCGCAAAGCCTTTCGCGATGTCAACGACTTGTTTTTTATCCGTATTTTTAACACTAATAAAAACATTGCCTTCTTTGGGAATATGCGACATAGCGGCATCCTGCGATTTATAAAACGCGAGGCCGAAATCATAATCAATGCCCATGACTTCACCGGTTGATTTCATTTCGGGTGAAAGAATAATATCGACACCCGGAAACTTAACGAAAGGAAAAACAGACTCTTTCACAGTGAAGTAAGGCGGCGTCATTTCAGTCGTAAAACCAAGTTCTTCTAAAGTCGCCCCGACCATGATCTGTGCGGCCAATTTTGCAAGCGGCACACCAATCGTTTTGCTGACAAAAGGCATCGAGCGCGATGCGCGCGGATTCACTTCAAGACAGTACAGTGTATTTTTGACAATGGCATATTGCACGTTCATGAGGCCGATGATATTCAATTCGTAAGCCAACTCTTTGGTTTTTTGAATCACTTCCTGGAGCATGGCTTTTGAAATCGAAAAAGGCGGAATGACCGAAGCTGAATCGCCCGAATGAATACCTGCTTCTTCGATATGTTCCAAAACCGAGCCGACAACCGCAAGCTTACCGTCTGAAATTAAATCCACATCCAACTCAGTTGCGTTCTCAAGAAATTTATCGATTAAAATCGGATGATTGTCACTCGCCTCAACCGCCTGCTGCATAAATTTTTTAAGCTGAGTTTCATCATAAGCAATTTCCATCGCACGGCCGCCAAGCACATAAGAAGGACGCACAACCACCGGATAACCCACTTCTTTGGCAATCTTGCATGCTTCATCAAAACTTTGCGCAATACCGTTGGCAGGCTGTTTGATTCCGATTTTTTGAAGCAATTGCTTGAAACGATCACGATCTTCGGCACGATCAATCGCTTCAACCGACGTTCCTAAAATTTTGACACCGTTCGCGGCAAGGCCCGTCGCAAGATTAAGCGGGGTTTGTCCGCCTAGCTGTAAAATGACACCTTCCGGTTTTTCTTTTTCATAAATCGCGAGCACATCTTCCAAAGTCAGCGGTTCAAAATAAAGTTTATCCGCGGTGTCATAGTCGGTGCTGACCGTTTCGGGGTTGGAATTTACCATGATAGTTTCATACCCGCGCGCCTTGAGAGCAAAAACAGCGTGAACGCAGCAATAATCAAATTCAATTCCCTGTCCGATGCGATTCGGGCCGCCGCCTAAAATCATGACTTTCTTTTTATTCGTCACAACGACTTCGTCTTCGTCTTGATAAGTAGAATAATAATAAGGTGTGAAGGCTTGGAATTCTGCCGCACAAGTATCGACCAATTTATAAACAGGCCGAATTTTAGCCGCGTGACGCATACTTCGAACCGCGTCTTCAGAAATCCCCCACAGAAAAGAGAGCTGTCGATCCGAGAAGCCATATTTTTTGGCTTTGAGTAACAAGGTGCGGCGCGCATCTGGCGTGCTTGCAGCAATAATTTCTTTTTCAAAATCAATGATTTGCTTGAGTTGATGCAAGAACCACGGATCAATGAAGGAAGCTTCAAAAATTTCTTCGACCGTTGCTCCGGCAAGAAAACAATATTTAAGAACAAAAGGCCGTCCATCGCGTGGCACCTTAATTTCATCCAAAAGTTTTTTCTTAAGCTCCATATTCGCCGGAGCGGTGCGACAAAAATCAAGATAGGCTTCGCGGGTTGAAAGCTCAAGGTCAAAGACTTTATCTTTTCCGTCAGCGCCAAGGCCAAATCGCTTGGTTTCAAGTGAACGCAATCCCTTCTGGAAAGCTTCTTTGAATGTGCTTCCAATCGACATTACTTCGCCGACTGATTTCATTTGTGATGAAAGCCGGCTGTCGACGCCTTCGAATTTTTCAAAAGCAAAACGTGGAATTTTGACGACGCAATAATCAATCGAAGGCTCAAAAGAAGCCGGCGTGTATTTCGTAATATCATTTGGAATTTCATCGAGCGTCATGCCTACGGAAAGCTTTGCCGCAAACTTCGCAATCGGAAAACCTGTCGCCTTCGATGCAAGCGCGGAGGAACGTGAAACACGCGGATTCATTTCGATCACAATCATGCGGCCGTCTTTAGGATTCACCGCGAACTGAACATTCGAACCGCCCGTTTCAACGCCAATTTCAATCATGACCGCTTTTGCGGCATCCCGCATGCGCTGATATTCTTTATCTGTCAAAGTCTGTGAAGGCGCGACGGTGATCGAGTCACCCGTATGAACACCCATCGGATCAAAGTTTTCAATCGAACAGATGACGACAAAGTTATCGTTCTTATCGCGCATGACTTCGAGCTCGTATTCCTTCCAACCAAAAATGGATTCTTCAACTAAAACCTGGTGAATCGGGCTGTAGTCGATACCCGTCTTCGCAACACGGCGCAACTCTTCTTCATTTGCGCAGATACCGCTGCCGGAACCACCCAAAGTAAAACTAGCCCTCACAATCACGGGATAACCAATTTTATTCGCGACATCAACAGCACCATCAACACTTGTGGCAAATTCGCTCACGGGTAAATCAAGTCCTATTTTCTGCATTGCCTTTTTAAAAAGCTGTCGATCTTCGGCCTTATGAATGGCGTCAATTTTGGCGCCAATCATTTCAACATTGTATTTTTTAAAAATACCTTTCTCATGCGCTTCGACTGCAAGGTTAAGTCCCGTCTGGCCCCCCATGGTCGGCAGCACGGCGTCCGGTCTTTCTTTGGCGATCACTTTTTCAAGAAATTCAACCGTCAAAGGCTCAATATAAACCGCATCCGCCATTTCGGGATCAGTCATAATTGTGGCAGGATTGGAATTAATCAAAACAACTTGATAGCCTTCTTCCTTAAGCGACTTAATCGCTTGCACACCTGAATAATCAAATTCACAGGCCTGCCCAATAATGATGGGGCCTGATCCAATCAAAAGTATTTTTTTAATGTCTGTACGTTTAGGCACTTAGTCTCCACTTGTCATCCCCGCGAAGGCGGGGATCCAGTTTTTATTTTCTGGATTCTCGCCTTCGCGGGAATGACAACATAAATTAAAATTTAGATTTCCAACGGGGACAGGCACTTTGGTGCCTGTCCCCAATGACTCATTTACGATCTGCTTCGATCATTTTGTAAAAACGTTCAAATAAATAATGGCTATCATGCGGCCCCGACGAACTCTCCGGATGATATTGCACTGAAAAAAGCTTGTGCTTTTTATGACGCAGCCCTTCGAGAGTCTTGTCATTTAAATTAATATGCGTCACTTCGACTTCATCTTTTGGCAAAGTTTCTACATCCACCACGAAGCCATGATTTTGAGATGTAATTTCGATTTTTTGCGTTAAAAGATCCATCACGGGATGATTGCCACCACGGTGACCGAACTTTAATTTTGATGTTGTCGCGCCTAAAGCGAGGCCCAACATTTGATGCCCCAAACAAATTCCAAAAATAGGAAGTTTGCCAATCAGTTGCCGCACCGTTTCGACAAGATAAGTCACAGCGGATGGATCGCCCGGACCGTTCGCAAGAAAAAGACCATCCGGTTTCATTTTTAAAATTTCTTCCGCCGAAGTATTCGCCGGCACAACTTTCACTTTAAAACCATGTCGAACGAGCTGCCTTAAGATATTGCGTTTAACGCCACTATCAACCGCAACAATTTGATATTTTGGAGAATTCATTTTCCCCCATTCAAAGCCAGCCACCATAACTTCATCAAAGTCATACGCTTTCTTGCAGCTCACTTCTTTGACGAGATCGATACCCACAATGCTCGGTGAATCTTTTGCCATTTGAACTAATTTTTTGTGATCAGATTCACGCGTCGAGATCACACCTTTCTTTGCGCCATAAGTGCGCAAATGCTTGACTAACTTACGTGTATCGATTCCGTGAATGCCTGGAATGTTATAACGCTTAAGATACGCATCCAGCGATTCTTCCGAGCGATAATTACTTACGACAGGACTCAGCTCCCGCACAATAAAACCATGCGCCCAAGGCTGGCTTGATTCACAATCGTCCGCGGTGATACCGGTATTCCCAATATGTGGATAAGTCATCGTAATCATCTGCCCTTTATAAGACGGGTCCGTCAAAATTTCTTGATAACCTGAAAGAGAAGTATTGAAAACAACTTCGCCGAAGGTTTCGGTTTGTGCTCCGAAACCTTCCCCTTCAAACACCAGTCCGTCTTCTAATGCTAAATACGCTTTCATATTTTAAAATCCATTCGATATTTATTTATATGCAACTAAGAGCACAAGGGTCAGTCCCCGTCGCTTCGCGCCAAGGACAGACCCTGCTGACCATTAAACTATTTTGCAAAATCATAGTGATAGCCATTTACAAAATTATGAATCACTTTGCCTTTTAATTTTCTTCCAAAGAAACAAGAGTTTTTCGACTTTGAGTGAATATGTTTAGGCTCAAAAACCCATTCATAATTCAAATCCGCGATTACAAAATTTGCAAGCTCGCCTTCGCCCAACCTTCCTAGTTTGGGTTTGCCAATAATTTCGCTCGGTTTGAGACTCATCTTTTGAACAATATTTGCAAGGGGCATTTTAAGACCATGATAAAGCGCGGTCATAATGACACCAAAATAGGATTCAAGACCCACCACACCATCCGGTGCAACCTCCACATCTAATTCTTTTTCTTCTGCGGCATGCGGTGAGTGATCCGATCCAATCACGTCAATGGTGCCATCTTTCAAACCTTCTAAAACAGCACGTTGATCTTCGATGCTGCGGAGCGGCGGACTCATTTTAAAATTTGTGTCATAGGTCACAAAATCATTTTCTGTTAAAAACATATGGTGCGGCGTGGCTTGGGCGGTTACACGGATGCCTTCTTGCTTCGCTTCGCGGATATATTCCACAGCGCGTTTCGTTGTCACATTCGTTAAATGAAGCTTACAGCCCGTTAAGCGCGCTAACTCTAAATCTCGGGCGGTTGCGATATCTTCTGCGGCCCCGGGACGTCCGCGCAAACCCAGACGCGTCGAAACCACACTTTCATTCATCACCCCCGCCGCACTCAATCTCAAATCTTCCGCTTGAGACATCACCACCAAATCATAAGTTGCCGCATATTCATAAGCCCGACGCGCAACGCCTGAATCCTGCAGCCAATTGCTTCCATCGGTGACGGCGACAGCGCCCGCGTGTTTCATCTCAGACATTTCAGAAATTTTTTGACCCGCAATCGCTTGTGTCAACGCGCCTGCCGGGAAAATATTAAAATCACTCAAAGCGCCACGGTCAAATTGATATTTGACAACCTGAGCATTGTCGCAGGTGGGCTTGGTATTCGGCATCGTGACGCAAGCTGCAAATCCACCGGAAATGGCTGCGATCACTCCACTTTCAATCGTCTCTTTATTTTCAAATCCGGGGTCGCGAAAATGAACCTGCAAATCAATAAAACCCGGAAACAAATACAAACCCTTGGCATCAAATACATCGGCGTCCGCGGGCACTTCGAGCTTCTTTCCCCACTTCTGAGCTTTTCCGTTTTTAATATAAAGTTCTAACGTGTCATCGATTTTGTGAAAAGGGTCGACGACATGCGCATTGCGAATCACCAGATTTTTTGCCTGACGGCGATGAAGTCCGTTACTCATGGGTTGGTGCTCCGCTTAAAAGATAAAGAACGGCCATGCGGACCGCAATTCCGTTTGTCACTTGCTTTAAAATAACGGAACGCGGACTGTCAGCAAGTGAGCTTTCAATTTCAACGCCACGATTCACCGGTCCTGGATGCATGAGAATGGCATCGGGTTTCGCGCGTTGGAACATTTTTTCATTCATGCCATAAGTATCCGCGTATTCGCGCAAACTAGGGAAAAGACTTTCATTTTGCCGCTCAAGCTGAATACGCAGCAATGTGACCGCATCCGCCTCTTGCACAGCTTTCAAAGGATCGAACTCAACCTTGACTCCGAGCTCTTCGATGTCCTTGGGAATCAATGTTTTAGGGCCGCAAACCACCACATTTGCGCCCAGCTTGGTCAAACCCCAAATGTTTGAACGAGCCACGCGGGAATGCAAAATATCACCGAGGTAAACAATTTTGAGCCCCTTCACATCTTTTTTCATTTCACGAATCGTATAGATGTCAATGAGCGCTTGAGTGGGATGCTCATTAATTCCATCACCCGCGTTGACAACGGCTTTGCTTGTGTACTGCGAAAGGCGATAAGCCGCACCTGACGACGGATGGCGCATGACAATTAAATCGACTTTAAGCGCTTCGATATTTTGAGCCGTATCACGCAAAGACTCACCTTTCGTCATGCTCGATGCCGAGCCTGTCATTCCAATCGTATCCGCACTCAATCGTTTTTCAGCAATTTCAAAGGACATACGAGTGCGCGTGCTCGGTTCAAGAAAAAGATTAACGACAGTTTTGCCGCGAAGAGCGGGCACTTTTTTTACCGAGCGCTGAGAAACTTCGCTAAACGAAGCGGCCGTATCTAAAATGAGTTCAATTTCTTCGCGCTTTAAATCACGCAGTCCAATAAGGTCTTTGCGATTCCACTGAGAATGCGTCATGACAGCGCCTCTCGATCTTCGGGTAAAATAAGAGCTTCATCTTTTGAGTCGGTTTCCTGAAGATGAATCAAAACTCTCTCCTGTCGAGAAGTTGGAATATTTTTGCCAACAAAGTCAGCTTTGATCGGAAGCTCTCGATGCCCGCGATCCACTAAAACCGCGAGCTGCACCGCGCGCGGCCGTCCAAAATCGGCGATCGCATTAAGCGCCGCGCGAATGGTTCTGCCTGTAAAAAGCACATCATCCACCAAGACGACGGTATGGTCTTCTAAATCAAACGGTATTTTTGTTTCTTTGACTTGCGGATGAACACCGACTTCGCTCAAATCATCGCGATAAAGCGTAATGTCTAAAATACCAAATGGAATTTCAAGTGAACAAATTTCTTTAATTTTTGCGCGAATGCGCTCTGCAAGAAAAACACCGCGCGTACGAATACCTACCAGCGCTAAACTTTTTGGATCAGGATTGCGCTCAAGAATTTCATGTGCAATGCGGGAGATAACACGCTGGATTTCTGAAGCATCAAGAAATGTCCTAGACATGCGCATCCTTTTTCAGGAATCCGTTCAATATGATAGGCTGGAACAATCTCGCGGTTGTTCCGAAGGAACAGAGCGAAAACATGCGCAGAAATAAAAAGACTCCGCCTTGATAAGTAAGCGGAGCCGACAACAAACCGAAACTATTAATTAAAAGAGTAACCATTGTTCCTTTGCCAGTGTCACAGCACTGTTTTAAAAGGTCTGAAGGGCGAAAATCACCGCTTCAAAGTTGGGGAAGGATACTCTCGTGATGGGTGCTCTGTCAACCGCTTTAAAAAATCTCTCTATACAAATACATTATAGAGCCTTGCAATTAACCACCTAAAACACGGGTAAGTATCTCTTTAGTTGAGTTCAAAGATCATCCGCATTCTGCTTGGCAGGGTGCAAAAATGAAACTGCGCGGTTGCGCCGGAGGGAACAGAGACAAAATCAAAATAACGTACGGTTGAACAGATAGAATCCCTGTCGGGGGGGGCAAAATAAAATAGCCCGCGATTACGGCTGCGCGCAGAGCGAGCAGCGTGGGGTTAAGCCAACTGGCTCAGAGCAAAAAAGAAAAAGTAGATAGTCAGTCGGTGGTTGAGCCCGTAGGCTCAGAGCCAAAACAAAATAGTGAGCGCCTTTTCTATAAGCCGTGTTCTGTATTCGCGTTAGCAAACGATGACCATCTGTCTGGGAGCCTTCTTTCAAAGACCCGCTAGCGGCTAACCCGGATAACACTTCTCACCAAAGTGAGAAATCAGAGCGGACACTCTGTCTTGCGAGCTTCTCCGTTTGCCTTTCTTCACGTAGAGATTGCCGCGTTTCACCCTTCCCCTAAGGGTTTACCCTCGAGGAAGACTCGTCTCTGTGGCTCTAATCCGTCCTGAACTTGCATTCAGGAGATGGGCGTTACCCACTACGATGTCCTATGAAGCACGGACTTTCCTCTCAGCTAACGCCGAGCGGTCATCCGAAAAGGCGCTCACTATTTTGCTATGATGTTTTGCTCTGAACTTCGTTCAACCGCGCTTAGCGTTTAGCTCCGAGCTAAATGCTCTTAACTCTGCAATTCGAGCAACTGAAAAAACTAAGGGAGATTTTTGATCTGCTCTTTTGAAAGCTCAGCCCAAATCAAGTCAGGATATTGCTGAATAATGGATTGAAACCCGGACTTGGCTTTGTCCGTCTGTTTCAAGGCAACATGGCTTTTGGAGATATAGTAGCGAGCGATAATCGTCAAATTTCCATCGGGTTGCTCATTAATATACTTCTGATAAGAGTCAATGGCCTTTTCATACTTACCTTCTGAATAAAATCTCTCCGCATTGGAATAATTTCCAAAATCATGTCGTGCGGGCATATGCAAACAGCCGCAAAAGATAATCGCAGCGAAAGCAAAAGTATAAATAGATTTGAGAATATTTTTTGTCAGCATGTTTTTAGTTTATGAATCTTCTGTTAAAAGGTCAACCTAAAAAATTGAACGTGCGCGCGGTTGTTCCAGAGGAACAGAGCCAAATAGGACAAGAAAAAAGAAACCCCGGATCTTTACGATCCGGGGTTTCGAAAGACTAATACGAATTAAATCGTATAGATCATCTGAGCTGCAATGGTGTTGCGTGAGCTGTCACCACCATAGATAATTCCGTCATCTCCGCTCGCCTTATCAAGACGATATTCGAGACGCGTAATCAAATTGTCATACATCGCATATTCAAGTGTGAAGGTATTACCAAAAACAGTATCATTTCCACCAGCGCCAGGACCTGTCGCGCTGCTTCCTGCAGCTCCACGAGTCTGACCTTGGTTTTGGAAAATTTCTGTACGATAAGCACCGGCCCACTTGTCATTGATTTGATAACGAGCATAACCGGCAAAGCCATACCACATGTCATTTTCGCCAGTGCCATCGCCTGTTCCAAAAGCATCTTGTGCACGGCCAAAATCCATATCCATACCAAACGAAAGAGCTTTGGTTGCAGACCAATCAAAGTTGTGAGTCCAAAGGAAAACGGGCTGCTCAGCAGTGTTCGCTGTTTCAGATCCATAAAGAATTGTTGAAAAATACTTTACGTTTTCAATTGGGCTAAAACCAGCGGCAAACTCAACTGTTCGGCTTGAGTTCGTTTCAACGTCGTTGTCCCAACCGTTGTTAATACCAGCATAGACATCAAGTTTGTCGTTAAACCACTTCGTGTTTGTACGTAAACCCGTATGACGGAAAGGAAGACCATAACCGAAAGCAACAGAACGAGAAATGTTCCAATTTGCCGCAGGGTTAATGACTTCGCGTCCAGCCAAAGTGACCATGCGACCAACTTTCCAGTTTACAACACTCGGAAGAATATCGTTGTTACCCGTGTTAAGCGGAGTGTTAACATCAATATAAGCTTCGTTGAAGTCAACGCGATTATTATTTGCTGTCGCACCTGTCGTACCATGACGCATCGAGTTATTATCACTGCCAGCCAACATGTCGATTTTGAAACCGGCGCCGCCTTCAGCGGGAGCATCCTTCTTGAAATAGAAGTTAGCCTGATTCATGTTAAAGCCTTGATTCTGGTCATAAACCTTACCTTGAAAATTTTGGTTTTGGTCAATGTGTTCAGTATAAGAGGTAGCAACATATCCGCCAAAATCAATGTCTTGTGCAGCGTGGAGCAATCCACCTTTTTTCTCGTCACCTTCAGTCGGCATGACATATCCGCCGCCAAAAGAAGATTGTGTGCTCTTTGAACTTTCAAGAGCAGCCACTTTCCTAGTCAATTCTTTGACTTGGCTTTCAAGATCGCTCGTCGCAGCTTGAGCAAATACAACTGATGGCAAGGCAACGGCAGCAACGGCCAAAAGCCCCAAAAGTTTTTTAATTGATAACTTCATTCTAGATTCTCCTTGGTTCTGTTAAAAAAATCGAATTGCTATTCCCCAGATATGGCAAGAATTGCAAGCATCATACCAATCTGATAT
>Ga0163150_10004250_pt1 | contig 19325 bp, 18 predicted proteins | sample OliLakLV19P2IB_FD_148628 | JGI IMG/M metagenome (GOLD analysis project Ga0163150, IMG submission 148628) | Freshwater microbial mat bacterial communities from Lake Vanda, McMurdo Dry Valleys, Antarctica - Oligotrophic Lake LV.19.P2.IB | ecosystem: Environmental > Aquatic > Freshwater > Lake >...
GTATATATATTATTGCTTTATTTACAGTCTAAAATTACTTATTGAGTAAATTTATAATTACGATAAATGTAGATTTCCTCAAGTGCCACGTCAGCATCCTTTAGTCCTCAAGCTTAAAGACGTGTGGTCGAGGGTTTTTCAATCTATTCTAGGCCGCCATGTTGAACACTTATAAATATAAAAATATTTTTTAAGAAAATTTAACAATAAAAAATAATTTTCCAAACAATTCAAAAAATATAATTTGGGATACTGCTCACAACACACAAGAATATGACAAAATATTTCTGTAGCAAGTAATCCCCGTGCAGACTTTAATAATTCTGGAAAAGTAGATATCCAAGACCATAGCATCCTCGTCACCAACTTCGGGAAATAGCCTTTATTTAGCTTCATTTTCCTTGCTCTTTTTACCGTATTTCTGTACTATAAATATGTGGGATTTCCACTTTTTTTTGTATGAAGAAGTTATTCTACCCAATCAAGATTTTATCCAAACCATTTACATTTCTTTTTTTCTGGAAAAAATTCAGTCCAAGAAATAGGATTCTTTTTTTCTTAGGACTTGCGACCCTCTATCTTGCAGGTGCAGTACTCGTTATCTATACCTTTCAAAATATCACAAAGATAGATGCAGCGTGGTTCAATGACCAGTGGGCGTACCGCACAACGCTCACGTTCACCAATGCAGGCTCAGCAGTTACGTACCAAAAAGTGAAGTTTGATATTGATACGGCAACACTTACAACTGATAAATTACAAGCAGACTGTGGTGATTCACGATTCACTGACTCAACGGGCAAACTCTTAAAATATTATATTGACACGGCAGGTGGTGCATGTGATGGTGCATCGACTGACTACTACGTATTAGTTCCTTCTATCATTGTCGGCTCAAATGTTATTTACCATTATTACGGCAATCCCTCCACTCAAAATGGTACAGAAGCTTCTAATTTTTCAGAAAGCACATTTACAACCGGCACGGTCACAGCAGGAACTGAGGAAAAAACGCCAGGACCTCTCGCGTACTGGGAATTTGACGAAGGAACTGGAACAACAGCGAATGACTCATCAAGTAATAGCTTGTCAGGAACGCTCAACAACACCCCAACATGGCAAACTGAAAATATGTGTATCTCAGGAAAATGTCTATGGTTTGATGGTGCCAACAATGAAAATGTTTCACTTGCCGATAATGCCCTCCTTGACTTTGCAGCAGCTGATGACTTTACAATTCAGGCATGGATAAAAAGAAATGGTGCGTCAAGTGCTAATAATTTTATTCTCACAAAAGCACAAGCGGGATATACAGGGTACAAACTCTATCAAGATGCCTCAGGAGATTATTGTTTTGATGTACGGGATGGAACCAATACCGATACTGCATGTACCTCTGCAGTTGAATTTGATGATGACAAATGGCATCACGTAACAGGTGTAAAAAATGGCACAACATCGCTCAAACTGTATGTTGATGGGATAGAACGAGCCTCTGATACTTCAATTGCGGCTACCAGTACGCTTGCAAATACTGGCACATTGTATGCGGGAGTTGATTTAGACGGTACATTCAACGAATGGCTTGGCTTTATGGATGAGGTGAAAGTATATCGATATGCCCGATCAGACGCTCAAATCAAAGCAGATTTTGTCACCCGCGGCAGTAGTAAGGGTTCATCCACTCTTGGAGCAAATACCCAAAATCTTGAAGGTGCTCTCTCAAATGGCCTCGTAGGCTACTGGAAAATGGATGAGGGCTCTGCAAATACGTGTACAGGTGGCGTCAATGACAACTGTGACTCATCAGGCAATGGAAATGATGGCGCATGGAATGGTAATGCAACCTCAGCTGCCGGAAAGTACGGAAACGGGGTGACATTTGATGGCACTGGGGACTATATAAATGTTGGCGGCGGGGACAACAGTATATTAGATATCCCAGGTGCTATTACGATAACAACGTGGATCAAGCCAACAGCAGCAGCTCTTTCAAGTTATCACCAGATTATGGGAAATGCAAATGGAAGCACCTCTCAATATGGACTATATTTATTCAATGGCAAGTTATTCTATGCAATAAGCTCTTCCGGCTCCTACGAAGACTATGACTCATCAGTTACACTTGTGGCAGATACCTGGTATCACATAGTGGCCACAAACACAGGATCGGATACTGTCCAAATTTATATCAATGGTACCGCATATACTCCAACAAAATCCGGTAGTGTCACAACCCCCACGAGTGGTTTTACTACCACATCATTTGGAAGAAATGGGAATGTTGATTCTGAGTATTTCGCAGGAATTATTGATGAAGCACGTATCTATAACCGCGTACTCTCCTCATCTGAAGTCTCCCAACTCTATAACTGGGCACCAGGGCCTATGGCTTACTGGAATGCGGATAATACTTCTGGGACGACAGTCTTAGATAGTTCTGGTAACGGTGCCCCGTCGCTGACTTTAACGAATGCAACAATTAAGCAAGGTAAATACGGCAAGGCAATTGATTTCCCAATGACAACCGCTTTAGGCAATGCTAATGCAGGAACTGGTACCACTTCCTATCTTAGTTTTCGAGATGGAGATAATTTTACTTTAATGGCCTGGGTTTATTATAGGGGTCTAAATTCCTTTAGTGATCCCGGCAGCATTCTCGGAAAATTCAACTGTTGCGGCAACTCAGAATATCGCATCCGTATTAACAACAGTAATAAATTGTCTTTATCACTTACTGATGATGCTGGAAGTGGTAATGATACTTATTCAGCTACCAGTTCATTGACAGTGACTAAAAATACTTGGATCCATGTCGCAGCCACTTTTGACGATGCAAACGCATCCAATATCAATCTTTATATCAATGGTGTCCAAGACCCAAGCCCGACCAGATCCGGCACTCTAGCTAATATCGGTAGTTTCGGGACGAGTCAAGCGTTTAATGTCGGTGGAACTTTTTACCAGTTAGATGGCCGTATTGATGAGACTAAAATCTATAACTATGTCCGCTCTCAAGCACAAGTCATCGAAGACATGAACGCGGGACACCCTACAGGAGGCTCACCTGTGGGTTCACAGGTTGCCTACTGGAAACTTGATGAAGGCTATGGAAGTACCACAAATAATTCCGTAACAACCGGAGGACTTAGCGGAACAATTACCAATGCAATATGGACCAATTCAGGAAAATTCAACAAAGCACTTTCTTTTGATGGATCAGGGGACTATGTATCAATTGCAGACAACAATGCACTCGATATAACAGATACTATTACTCTTTCTGCATGGATAAAAGCAGGTTCAATGGTACAAGCAGGGACAGTCATAGGCAAAACCAATAGTGCTTCAACTGCTTCAAATTATACACTCAGGCTCATCAATCAAGCAAGTCCAGATGAACTTGAATTCACCGCTACTACCTATGGTTCATACTGGACTTCAAATGCCAATCTCGTGACCGGTACATGGTACCACGTGGTCGCTACCTACAATAATGCAACTGATACAACACGTATCTATGTAAATGGAAGACTCACAACGGGTTCTTGCGTTAGCGCCTCTTGCAATACTGCCTTAACGGCAAATAGTGAAGTTGTTGGAATTGGCCGCCCTGGAGCACTGAACAGTGAGTACTTTAATGGCGTTATAGACGAAGTAAAAATTTATTCCTCAGACCTCACACCTGCACAAGTTCTTATAGATTACAACCGCAACGCTTCACAAAAATTAGGAGGACTAGGAACCACCGCAGCAGGAGCAAGTGACGACTCACAAGATCGAGCATACTGCCCACCAGGCGATACCACCGCAATCTGTGCACCGGTTGGATATTGGAGTTTTGAGGAAAAGTCTGGAACCACAGCCAATGACAAATCAGGAAATAACAATACTGGAACACTCACCAGTGGCCCTACATGGACGACGGGCAAAATAGGATCAGCACTCAGCTTTGATGGAACAAGTGGGAGCTGTACTGGCCGGTGTGATGATCTGGTCGATGCTGGATCGGGAACAACCCTTGATAATCTTCATACAGGAGATTTTAGTTTTTCGACGTGGATCTATCCCAAATCAGGCGGAGAGAGTGACTCTTCACTCCTCCTATCCAAAGGTGCTGCTTTTAGTCAAGGATGGCTTCTCATGTATGATAACGCATCTTTTCCAAATGATCTAACATTTTATATCCATCGCGCCACTTCCTATCTTGCGAACGTTACGACGGGCGATGTACTTACCCACAATACTTGGCAATACCTCACCGTTACCTATGATGGTTCGCTTACTCATGCAGGAGTGCATATATACATTAACGGAAAAGAAGTAACATATGATGCGGTTAGTCAAAATGGCAGTGGTGCTACAGTCAGCGATGCTGCTGCAAACCTTATCATTGGGAATGAATCAACGGCAGCACAAACATGGGATGGATATATTGATGATCTAAAGCTGTACAATTATGATCTTTCTAATTCTCAAATCGCCTGGGATTACAACCGCGGCAAGCCGGTTGCTCACTGGAAGATGGATGAGTGTCAAGGAACGACTTTGAATGATTCAAGTGGAAATGGTCTATCAGGCACGTGGAGCGGATCCGGTGGCACTCAGACGGCTGCTGGAGCTTGTACTACGTCCGCTACAACTCCCTGGTATAACGGGCGTAATGGAAAGCTCAACTCATCACTTAATTTTGATGCTGGAGATGATGTAGTGACTGTTACAAATGTCTCAAAAATAGATTTGAATGAAGGACTCGCACCTGGGCATACATTCTCGGGATGGTTTTATGCCTCATCTGATGGAGAAAATGACGTGGGACGTATATATGACAAAGGCACAAATACATACGCGCGCGTATCTGGTCAATCGGGAAGTAATTTGACAATTGATGCAAGTCTCGATCTAGCAACAAGTGATGCAACCGTTAGTGTAAGCGCAGCAGTGACGACCGGTACTTGGAATCACATTGCGGTTGCCTATACCGATGATGCGGATGACGAAATATCTGTGTATATCAATGGAAGACTTCGTGGTACGAGCACAAATGGCTCCGGCGCACCAGCTGCTGATACAAGTAATTTCTTTCTCGGCAACAACTCAGCAGGCTCTGCAACATTTGACGGCCAAATAGATGATGTAAAAATATTTAATTATGAAATGTCCATCAACCAAATCCGCGATCTATACAACAGTGGCTCCGTCCGCTTTGCCCCTGTAACCGGAACTCCCTAACGTTCTTTTTTCTGCCAATCATCCCGGACTTTGCTGCCCCTAGTATTCCTGAGAGATTCACTTTTTTGACAAGCACCCATATTTCCATCTAGACATTTTTGACTTGTAGTATATACTAGTACAACGAATGTTCAGACAGTTCTTTTCTACATACTTTACTGCCATTCTGTCCATAACGCTTCTTGTCACAAGTGTATTCGTATCATACTTTACACCACTTCAACTACACGCCCAAACAACTGGAACGGAAAACTCAGTGCTTCATATAACACCTGACAAGGCAACGTACACAATTGGCGAGACAATAACGGTTGATATTCGCCTGAATACAAAAGAGTATAAAATAACCGGTGCAGAAATCCATCTTACCTATCCCACAACCGGCCTAGACGTCAAAAACGTTGAGTTAGGAACTTTTATGCCAGTCGTCCTACAGCCAACACAACTTTCACCCGGATCTATTTCTTTTATTGTTGGTTCAACACCTGAACAAGCAGTAACTGGTTCTGAAAGTCTTGCAAAAATTACATTTCAAGCAATTCAAGAATCAAATCCTACTCTTTCCTTTACTCCTTCAACGGTGATCACAGCTGTTGGCTATACAACAAATATTTTGGATACAACCTCACCTCTTGCGCTCACTATTACCAACCCCACAACACCTACCGCGACTCCAACAGTTATTCCTGGAAATGGACTTGCTGGGACATACTTCAACAATAAAAATTTCACCGGAAGTGCGATTACAAGAACAGACTCAACTATTAATTTCAACTGGGGAACGCAAAAGCCTCACGCATCAATCGCTGCGGATACTTACTCAGTGAGATGGGTTGGATATGTTGTGCCAAAGGCGAGTGAAACCTATACCTTTTATATGCGTGCTGATGATGGCGTACGCGTATGGGTCAATAATCAGCGCATAGTCGACTATTGGGGGGACCAAGCCGCAACCGAGCGAAGTGGCAAAATAGCGTTCACCAAAGACCAAAAATATCCTATCAAAATCGAGTACTATGAAAATTATGGCAACGCAGTTGCAGAGCTTCGTTGGTCATCCCCCTCAACGAAAAAACAAGTACTGCCCCAAGCACAATTATATACACAATAAAAAACAGACAATGGTTAGTGTATTTAGTATTTAGTATTTAGTATTTAGTATTTAGTATTTAGTATTTAGTATTTAGTGGTTAAAAAAACTGTATATCTTATCTTTCATGCCCAATACTTTCTACCTAATACTATATACTGAATGTATATGCCCTCCAAACTCATCAAACGTAATTTTGTACCAAATGGCATTTATCACGTTGCCAATTATGGCCTTGAAAATCGTCCAATTTTTCGCAAAAAAGAGGACTATGATGCCATACTCTCCTACATGCATACCTATCTTCGTCCGCTCAAAGAGGTTTTACAAGATAATCCATCACTTCCCAAAAGACTCTATAACAAAAATCTTGAAGCCGAAGTCGACCTTCTTGCATATTGTCTTCTCCCTAATCACTTTCATTTTCTTATACATCTGTCAACACTTACTGGTATTTCAAAATTTATGAAACAAATGACCAACGCCTATACCATGTATTTCAATCAAAAATATCATCGTTCCGGATCTTTATTTCAAGGACGTTACAAAGCAACTCATATTGTTGACGAAGGTGCTATTCCAAAAATTGCGCGTTTTATTCATCTTCATCCTTACAATTCCAAACTTGCAACGTACCTAAATCGCTATCCATACTCATCATATATGGAATATATTGGAGAACCTGTTGTTCCTCTCTGTAAAATTGATACAATAGGTCATTTTTTTACATCAAAAAAATTATTACAAAAATACATTTTAGATCTGGAAAACTATCAAGAGGAATTCGATTCAATTCGCGCACTCTCCTTAGATAAATAACAAAGTGCTGCCCCTCTAAACTCTAAGAAATGATTAGGGGCAAGCCCTGAGCACTCTGTATTATAACGAAGGGCCGCGCCCTGAGGAGTACACGAAGGGCCGCGCCCTGAGGAGTACACGAAGGGCCGCGCCCTGAGGAGTACACGAAGGGCCGCGCCCTGAGGAGCGAAGCGACGAAGGGGTTCAACCCCTATTCAAATACCCCTTTTTTATCCTTGACAACGAAGTATTTACTTTGCTACAGTTACTGTATGTCCAAAAATGAATCGCTTTCATACATTCGCTACGCATCCCTTATTATTGTAGGCATTACACTCTTTCTCTTTCCAATCTTTTTCTTGACCAATACAACTGAAATTTTTCTTTTCCCAAAACAAGTATTAGTAACATTCTCAACCATTGCACTTCTTGTTCTTTTTGCAGCTCGGACAATATTTGAAGGCAAAATCACGGTCAAATCATCACCATTCAATCTTCCTGTTATGCTCTTTGGACTTGTAGTTGTTGCATCGTCACTTTTCTCTGCCAATATGTATGATTCACTCCTCCAGTCATTGCCCGTTGTCATGCTCATGTTTATGTACTTTACGGTCATCAATACTATAGAAGATAAAATGTCTTGGAGGGTTGCTATATTCTCACTTCTTGGAGGAGCAGGCGCATCATCTCTTATCACCGTTGTTCATTTCTTAAAACTCTATATCTTCCCATTTGCTGTCACTCAAAACCAATACTTTAATACATACGGCTCATCAATCCAACAGCTTTTATACATGGCGCCACTTCTCGTATTATCCCTTTTCTATCTCATCAAACAAAGCAAAAAATCCTCTGTTGATTACTCATTTGGCTTCTATGCATTCTCAGCAGTCACGATGGCAATAGGCGCAGTTGTAATTATATTTCAAATCATCACTTTGCCACAAAAACCAATCATCTTGCCATTTATTTATGGCTTCCAAATTGCACTCTCGACTTTGTCCCAAGAGGCAAATAGACTCTTCCAAACCTTTCTCTTTGGCTCTGGATACGGCACGTTTGCATCGGACTTCACACGATTCAAACCAGTCACCTTCAATGGAGAAACAGAACTCTGGAGCCTCGTATTCTCCTACTCTTCAACCTATTTCTTAGAACTCGTCGCAACTGCCGGTATATTGGGCGCACTTACCTACCTCTTCCTGGCATACAAAGTTATTAAGACAAGAAATCCAAAAACTGCTGGAATATATATCGCACTTGTCATCTCATTTCTCTTGTCATTTGTTTTACCATTCTCATACGTAACACTCTTTGCGCTTTTTGCACTCTTGTCACTCTATGCATCTCATTTATATATATCAAAGCATCCATCAGTGTATGACTTTACGCTTTCACTTATTGCATGGAAGCAGTCACTCATGAATTTCTCCTCGCCCTCTGATGACATGCAACATGAGCCACAAGCACGAATCGAGAAAAAAGAAAGCAGATATTTGCCTTATGCATTTACTATTCTTATTCTTGCCTTTGCTGGATTTGTCGGTTTTTATGCAGCCAAACTTCTTATGGCAGAGACTCAATTCCGCAATTCTCTTTCACAAGAATCCCTGCAATCAGGTCAAGAAACATATGAGCTGCAAAGAGATGCAATAACAACCTTTCCATATAAGAGTGACTACTATCGCGTGTTCTCACAAATAAATCTTGCGCTCGCAAACTCTCTCTTGAGCAACTTACCAGCAAATTCATCTCCAAGCGCACAAACTCAAAGCACTGTTTTGCAACTTCTCCAACAGTCTATCAACTCAGGCCGTGCAGCAGCACAGTTGTCACCAACCGTTAACTCCAACTGGGTTCAACTTGCACAAGTCTATCGCAACTTGATCGGTGTTGGTCAAAATGCAGAAAACTTCTCAGTTGCGTCACTCCAACAAGCAATTGCACTTGATCCATACAATCCAAATCTGTATATCCAACTTGGTGGTATTTACTATCAACTTGGACTCTACGAACAAGCTCAAAACCAATTCCAAGTAGCAGTCAACCTCAAACCTGACCTTTCAAACGCACGATACAACCTCGGACATGCACTTGAAGCAAAAGGTGACCTACAAAATGCATTCACCCAATACCAAATCGTTGCACAACTTGTCAAAGACAATCCAGAAAATGCCAAACAAATTGCAGCAGAAATTGAAGCACTCAAGAAAAAAGCAGGAGAACTCTCACAAAAACAAACCGAAGCAACTGGTCAAAAAGCAGTTGACGCGTCAACTCCACTTGAAACACCAAATGAAGCAGCAACCTTACCAGCTCGTCCTGAGGATGAAAAAATCAAACTCACTCCTCCACCTGCAACAATTACACCAACCAAAGCAGTAAGCCCAACTCCTACAGAAACTGAAGATACTACTCCCACTCCATAACTTCTGATTATTGTTCGAACATCGTGCTTGCGCTGAGTATTCCGAAGTAAGAACTACTTCCACAAAGCTTCTTTCTTTTTTCTACTAAAGTCTTTTAATTGATTCTCACGGGTACGAGCATCTAATAAGTTAGTGAATTCTTCTACGTAACAAAGCTTATTAAATCCATGCCTCGAAGTAAAGCTACTCCCTTTTCCTGATTTATGCTGCTCTAAACGATTTTCTATATTCCATGTGACACCAGTGTAATATAGTCCATCTTTACATTCTATTATGTATACATACCACTTCCATTGCTTCATACGATCATCATATCAAACTTCTCACTTTGTTCGAAGAATAAAAGTTGAGGCTTCTTCTCAGAGGCTTCTTCTCAGAGGCTTCTTCTCAGACGCTTCCTCAGGTAAGATTTGACTCTCACGCTCAAATTTGGTACTCTTGACAGTACTCATGCGTGATCGGTCACTTCTGAATCTTATTCTTGAGCAACTTTCCTGGTTTCAAAAAGAACTTTTTGAGTTTGTCGTTTTTTTGAGAAAGTATCTTCAAGCCAAAACCATGTTTTTGACCCGCAATTTTGAGCGGAACAAAAACGTCATGGTGAAATCTATTCTTCTCAAAAGAGGAAAGCTCAACCGGATGTTCTTGCACGTGAGCGCTATGGTCATCCTTACTATAGGTATTATTCTCTCTCCATATCTTTCTGAATCCAACCCCTTCTCAGACAACACGACAACACTCACCTTTGCCCAAGAATTTAATACAGCAGCAACTGCCTTGTCATCCGACGACGTATTCCAGACCGCGCGATCAGAAAAACCTCGTGATAAAGTCCTGGAATATACAGTGCAAAAAGGTGATACGGTGTCAACTATCGGCAAAAAATTTGGTATTTCCGCAGACACACTCAAATGGGCCAATGACCTCAAAAATGACAATATAACCGTTGGCGACACGCTCAAAATTTTGCCCGTAACTGGTATTGCTCACAAAGTTGAATCAGGTGACACGGTCTACACCATTGCAAAAAAATATGACACCAATCCACAAGCAATTGTAGACTTTCCATTCAATGACTTTGCCAACCCACAGACGTTTTCACTTATCAGCGGACAAATTCTTATCGTACCAGAAGGTATAAAACCTGAAGAAAAACCAGCATATGCCCCACGTCGTTCGTATGTCGCAACAGGACCAGTCACTATCTCAGGTGAAGGTTTTACCTGGCCTATGCGCGGTTCAATCAACCAGTTCTACTCCTGGTATCATAAAGCACTTGATATTGGAGGACCAGTAGGCACCCCAATTGTTGCTGCACATACCGGTAAAGTTGTCGGAGTCTACAATGGAGGCTGGAATGGTGGATACGGAGTGCATGTCATAGTCCAAGGCAACAACGGCTTTTCATCTCTCTACGCACACATGTCATCAACCAATGTATCACTCGGAGATACTGTTACCGCCGGATCATCAACACTCGGCTGGGTTGGCATGACCGGCCGCACTACAGGCCCTCACCTCCACTTCGAAATAAGAGGCGCCGGCCTACTCAACCCATTAAGTTACTTGAAATAGCGCAAAAACTTTTATTTATATTATTCTCATTTTAGTCTGTCATCCTCGTGAAAACGAGGATCTATCTTTTTCTTTAATAATAAACATTGTCATTCTCACGAAAGTGAGAATCTAATACAATAGATAGATGAAACAGTATTACGTCTATATCATGGGTAACGATCGACCAACACTCTATATTGGAGTTACAAACAATTTGATAAAAAGAATCTTTGAACACAAACAAGAAGTAGTTAAAGGCTTTACAAAAACCTATAATCTTAAAAAGCTCTTATACTATGAGGTTTCATCAGATATAAATGCGACAATTACCAGAGAAAAGCAATTAAAACATTGGAATCGACAGTGGAAACTGGAACTTATACAAAAAACAAACCCAACTTTGAAAGATCTGTATGAGGAAATTACTGATTCTCAGTCAAGCTGAGAATGACATATGGTTTTTGGAAACTTGTACAACTTATTGGAGGAAATATTACAAATGTTAAAACGTGATAACTCGGAAAAAATAATTTCACTATGGCCTATCCTGCTAAGGCCTAGCCCCTTTCAGCGGAGTTCTCTAATCTTTTCCTAAATTCTCAATAAACTCTGCATTGTTATCAGTCTTTGAAAGGCGCTCCAAAAGCACATCGGTTCGCTCTTCAGGCCCAAGCATATCCATCATACGACGCATGGTAACAACTTTTTTGTAGGTCTTTTCTTCCATCAAAAGCTCTTCTTTTCTGGTTCCTGAACGCTCAATATTGATTGCAGGGAATATGCGGCGTTCTGCAAGGCGACGATCCAAATGCAGCTCCATGTTACCCGTACCCTTAAACTCTTCGTATATCAGATCATCCATACGAGATCCGGTATCGACAAGTGCAGTTCCGAGAACAGTCAAAGATCCTCCACCCTCAACATTGCGCGCTGCTCCAAAGAACCGCTTTGCTGGATAGAGAGCGGCTGGGTCAAATCCTCCGGTGAGAGTACGACCAGATGGATCAATAGACAGATTATATGCACGTGCCAGTCTAGTAATAGAGTCTAAAAGTATAACAACGTCTTTTCCTAGCTCAACAAGCCGCTTTGCCCGATCAAGGGTTATTTCTGCTACTCGGGTCTGCGCTTCTGGCGGTTCATCAAAATTTGAGGCTACAACTTCACCTTTGACCGACCTGGAAATATCAGTTACTTCTTCAGGGCGCTCTCCAATAAGTGCTGCCATCAGATGTACATCCGGAAAATTCTCAGAAATACCAGCTGCCAACTCTTTCAAAATGGTTGTTTTACCTGCTTTTGGAGGAGATACGATCATTCCACGCTGTCCAAATCCAATTGGTGAAATCAGATCTATAACGCGAGTTGACAATGGAGTCTTTTTGGTTGCCAAAATGAGCTGCTTATCTGGGTAAATGGGGGTCAAATCTTCAAAATAAGGGCGTTTTACGGCCATATCAGCCGTATTTCCATTGATTTTCTCGATTTTCAATAGTCCATAGTATCGCTCATTGTCTTTGGGTGGACGTCCGAGTCCTTCAACCATATCCCCGCCTCGGAGCCAAAATCGGCGAATTTGTGACTGTGAGATATAAATATCCTTATCTGAGGGTCTGAATTTAGGGCGTAAAAAGCCGTGTCCATCAGATTGAATGTCCAAAATACCCCCTACAACCTCGGTTGCCTGATCCTCACCCATGGGCTCAGGATTACCTACATACCGCCTACTGTATCCACCACCATTATTGCCTCGATTATCCCCACCTCCACCACGTGAATAGGAGTCATTATTGTCGTAGCGCCTTCGTGGCGTATAGGATGATTGTTGTGACATAGTAGGTTGTTGCTGCTCGGCAGAAGTGCTTTGAAGCGATTGTTGAGGAACAGGAGCTGGCGTCTCGACTGTTTCCTCTTTTTTGGACTCTACAAGTTCCTCCTCAACAGGAGCAACTGGCTCTTTTTGGGCTTTTTTTACTGGCATATACTTATTATGTAAACTACTGGGGTCTTGGAATAGAATTCAAAAAAACAGACAAATTGCGATCGTTATCGCGTCTAAGGTCATTTAATCAGATTCCCATGAATTTGTCAATAACTTTGTTAGGTTTCTAGGTTCTAAGTATCAGATATCAGCTGCTAAGCCTTAGAGATGGAGCTTATTCTCTTATCTGGAACTTGCACCTAAAATACTCATTATTTATGCTTACTTTTATCGCGCAGACTAGGATAAGTAATAGCAACTAATACGACAAAAACAAAAAATCCTAATAAATAGAATATTGTTAATGGGTCAAGGTTAAGACTCATGAGATCATCAACGCCTAGTTTTGGGAGATTTCTTTTCCATTTCACGAATAGACGGATAAGCGATGAGAAAAATGATTAAAGCTATAACTAATCCTATACTTGAGAATATAACATAAGGGTCAATAGCATTCATGGTAATTTCACTTCCTTTTTCTTGCAAGATATATACTTAAAATGAAGAATATACTACTTGCTAGCATACTTGATACTACTCCAGTAGATGTTGGTTTGTCAACGTTTGGGAAAATAAATGGAGCTATTAAAGGAGCAATAAAAACTACAAATAAATTTGAACAAATTTCTGAAAGTCTATCTAGTTGACTCCTATCAAGTTTTGGATATTTTACTCTCATAGATTTCACTATTACAAAACACATCTGAGTTGTCAAGAAAATAGTAGGCTTTAGGCTTTGGAGTAAACATGAGATAAAAAATTTCTTTAGGGATTATTCTTTCTTAGCTTTACCGTTTTCATACCTTGCATGAGGATCATTGAGCCACGCAGTAGCATCATCTGCGTTGGTAAAACCCGGAGAAACTCTTCCTGCTTTTCTGTCTTCTTCAGACTCTTTCAGCATCTCAATAAGGTAATCACTCGGTTCTTCCAGATCAAACTCAATTCTTTTCGTTCGGATAACATTCTTTAAGAGTGATTTTACCAAAGAGCTTAAATTGAGGCCAAATTCCTCCGCAATTGCCTGAGCCTCTTTTTTCGTTTGTGGATCAATTTTAATAGTTATAGCTGTAGTGTTCATAAAAGTATTACAAAGTATGTATATTGTAACACTCTAGTAATACAGATGCAAGGTGTTAGGCTCAAGACTCATTATGTCATTTTGTTCAGTGCGAAATGGCAATCCCGTTAGGCATGAGATTACAACGAGCACTCGCAGTGACGAGTTAATAAAGACCCCCCTTCTTACGATATCATTTCTTGAAGAATTTCTTTTGGAGATACAATGTGTAAGGGGAGAAATCGTTCTTGTATATCGGTACGTAAAAGATGTTTTTTATCAAGGGTGACCAAATGACTGCATTTTGTTAGAAGGGAGCCTGCAATAAGATGTGCATCTTGAGGATCAACCACACCCTGATACGGGAGTATTTCTTCATGTGTTATACGTACTCGTACAATAAGTCCACTCTGAGCAATAAATTGCTCTATATCCTCTTTTGATCTTTGGATTTTAACAGTTTTATCGAGTATTTCATCCAGTGCAGTTTGGGAAGTTATCCCAACGATTTTGCCTATTTTCAGATATTTCAAGAGTAGTGATGATCCACCAGATGGTGATAATAACGCGGCGATTATAACCGAAGCATCGAAGTAGACTCTCATGTGGAAGAAACGAGATTGTCTTGTACTTTTTTAGAAATATCGTCGCTGAGTTTGTCTTCCTGCAAGAACTCATCAATCTCAGCATTGCTATATACTCTGTAAGGAGCAGTACGCATCTCTTGTGGCTCGAGTACTACGGTATTACCCTCTCTTTTCGCTCTAACAATATCTCCCGCTGCAATACCCAATTCTTCACGCCACTTTTTAGGCAGGGTTACCATCCCTTTGCCCAGTACTTTCAACCATTCTTCTTTTTTGTTCTGTACCTGTGTGTAATTCATAGAAATGTTAGATTTTCTATATTGTAAACTTTCTAACTTTATTTGTCAATACGCTTCTTTGTGAATATTCAGTTTTTACCAGTAGCTCGGTCATCTCGAGCCGAAGCGAGAGATCCCCTGGGAATTTCTCAGTCGCATCCCTCCTTCGAAATGACAATTCTTTGGGAACTACTGAATTCTAACACTTCTTTTATTGTCATTACGAGAATCCAAACGCCTGCCGCGAGCTTTAAATTTTTGATTTGACAATGTAATAAAATATATATACAATATATATACAATTGAATGAAAATACTTGAGTTGACAGAACCTATTTATTTTGAATGGGACAAGGCAAATAAAGATAAGAATTGGCTCAAGCATACTGTTACCATACAAGACGTAGAAACTATTTTTTATGACAAAAAGAAGCTAATATTAGATGACATCAAACACTCTGAGCATGAAAAACGATATATTCTTTTTGGGAAAAATAGGCATAAAAAGGTATTATTTATTGTATTTACAATGAGAGCAAATAAAGTACGCGTTATTTCTGCACGCCGTGCCAACAAAAAGGAGGTGATCTTTTATGAAAAAGCCATTACTATTACCTAAATTTAATAACGAGGATGAAGAACGAGAATTCTGGAACCATATTGACATTACTGAGTATTTCGAGCCTTCTGACTTCAAGAAAGTAGCCTTTCCTCATCTGAAGAGGACTAAAAAGCTCATTTCTATCCGATTGCCAGAACAACTATTAGAACAAGTAAAAGACAAAGCAAATAGGCTTGCTATTCCCTATCAGACGCTTATTCAGAACTACATTCAAAAAGGTCTTCAGAAAGAATAAAACAACGCGAGTCGAGATGTGAGAGCCCTCCTTTCCGCCAGTTGGCAGATCTTCGCAACGACAGTTAATAAAGGCTCTCTACCTATTTTACTCCGGCCTAGAGCCTTTCTTAACTCGCTTCATTTCCACCGTAACCATGCACATATCTGCTACTTTCTGCAATAAGGACCTATAATTGTCATTTATTAGTTCTTAATTTTGATTGAATTTTAACTCCTTCAATAGGTAGATACATATTACTTGATCTATATTGGAAATTTGAAATTGAAAATTGGTAATTCCAGCCTTGAGATACAAGGCTGGAGTATCCCATAGGACTTGACAAAGGACATATGCTGTGATACAATGCCGAACAGTTAGATAGTATCTCGCAAAGAGTATCTCGTATTTAGCTCAAATACCCTAAATACAAAATACTTGATACTAAATACCAAAACAAATATGAACAAAATCTTTATAACAGCACTCGCAATCGCAGCTACCAGTCCTTTTGCTATTGCCCAAAACGTGAACGCCGCAGGAACTACTGTATACGGCGGAGGCAGCAACTGTAAAGTAGTATACGGAGGTGGCGAGGTATGTCCCCCTACTATTAACTTTACAATTGATAAAATGGTTGTAAATCCTGGCCAAGATCTCAAGGGAAAACGCTTTGAAGATTTACAATACACTGACAACCTTTCAGTAAATAGCTCAAAATTTGCTACTACTGACCAAATCATTTATAAGATTACGGTTAAAAATACCAGTACTGACAAAATCAACAAAATTGATGTAACTGATACCTTGCCTGCTGAAGTTGAATTCAAAACAGGTGCTGGATCATACAACAAAGATACCCGTAATTTGACTTTTACGCTTGCCAATCTTGAAGCTGGAAAATCAGTTGATTACTTTATTACAACGCAAATTTTAGCTGATAAGCTCCCAGGTGACCGAGCAGTAACCTGTATTGTAAATAATGTTAAAGCAGTTGCTGAGGACAAAGACATCAGAACTGATGCTTCTGAAAGCTGTATTGAAAAAGTAACTACAACTACAGGAAAAGGTGGAGCAGTTCCAACTGTCTACCCTCCTACCAAAACAGGTAAAACGCCTGCTACAGGTCCTGAGGCACTCGCATTAATTGGTCTACTTCCAACTGGTCTCGCAGGATACTTCTTGCGAAAGAAATCAGGCTCTATCTAATAAGTGAGGTTTTAGGTTGGAGAGAAAAGTACCATATACAATTTAAACTACAACATCTTCTGAGGGTCCCCTCCCTCAACTGATCTCTCAAACCTAAAACCACCAAATGTCATTCCCGCGCAGGCGGGAATCCAGATCTTCGATTTATCGAGGATCATCACAACGCTTTGAAAGCGTTTTCAAAAAGCCTAATTGCTGGGCTTTTTGAATCTAGCCCATCGGCATCCGCCTCAGGGCAAGCACATTTACAAGGCAAGAAATGAATAGACACTATATTTGTCATTCTCGCGCCGTGTCCTGAGTACATCGAAGGGCAGGCGGGAATCCAGATCAAATATTTCCCAGTGTCGGATACAGCATACTGTACGATCTGTTTAGACGTTTTTAACACTGTCATCCCGAATTAATTTCGGGATCTAGTACACATATATAAAGGTATTATTGATACCTACGCGTCTAACTACTAAGGCCTATGGCCTATTTTTTACGGTGTGCGCTATCCGGCACTTGGACCGGGAATAACTGAAAGGAAATTTCAGTGAAGAACATGAACGATTTCTGGCGAATCGGCCTACCGCTGATCCTCCTAATCGCTCTCGTTATCCTTTTCCCGCTTATCACGGGCAGGACTCCATGAGTCCTGCCACTTTACTCTATTCATTCTTGCCTTTCCCTTCCCCGCTCAGCGGGGCTGATGAGACTTCCGATGCGTAAAGTATTGGCAAGTCGAAAGGGATTTACTCATCCATAAGCTGGGTGAGTAAAAACAATAGTCAGTGACCGTTTCAAAACACATTCGTTGCACTCAGTGCACGCGTAAGTTTTGGGACAGTACATTAACAAGATATATCAGACAAACATTTTATAATGTCATCCCGGACTTGATCCGGGATCTATACAATAGATTCCCGCCTTCGCGGGAATGACAAAGTAAAAATTTTTTTCGATTCGACAATACGCAAATTGTACCTATAACTAGGTGCGGGGCACTGCGTACCGTGTAATCCTCACAGAACACGGTGCGCGTTATCCCGCACTTACGAAGAGGTGCAAGGAAGGAGGTGAACGCATGCGCACGTAGCGCTATGCACATCTTCTTAAATGCGGGAAGAAAGGAAGGAGAGGATGGGTCGCCTCATAGCGCCGTTATGGGCGCTTGGCAAATTCATTCTCACGTTGCTCATCAAGCTGGGAGCCGAGTGGCTACTCAGCAAAATCAAGGGCGAAAAGCCCAAGAGGGAGGAATCCAAAACAATGGTTACGAATAGTGACCCGGTCTTGGTCGATCGTGTGGCTGACAAGCTCACGATCACCCCGGACGCGCTCAACGTAGCGCTTCGGGCGGCTCGACAAAAGGTGGTCTACGCCCGAGGCGGCGTGGCCAGTGACGTGGAACTCGTGGATGATCTGGCTCATGAACTGAGCCAGACTCCGACGGACGTCCAGGCTGCACTCGTTGCGGCCCGGACCAAGTTGGAGGACATTCCCGAGACCCGACCGAGCGCGGCGCGAGCCGTGGCTGGAGCCATCGACGTCGCGCGAGTGCGCCACTACGCGATTCTGTTCCTGATGGGCTTGGTCCTGGCCGCCGTCATGACGTACATCTCGATGTACATCTGGGGGTGGGCCTGTGGCCTAACGATCCTCGTCCTCACGGTCCTCGTGGGGCGTAAGAACACCCGAAGGGAGAGCTAAACCATGTTCAACGGATTTTTGCCCGAGGCGAAGATCACCATTCCGGCGATCCTAGTCTCCATGTTCCTGCTCAGCGCGTGCAGTGCGCCTGGTTGGCAGCCCTGGGCGAATCAGCCCGCGGGCACGGTCGTTCCGATCTTCACGCCGGTCGCAACCGGCACCGTAACGACCACCCCGGCGCCTGCCCCTACGGGCACGGCGACGGTCACTCCGACCCGGACGAGTACCCCGGTCGCCCAGGCGCCCGCGGCTACCACCGTGCCTCAGGCTACGCCGACGGTCACCTCGACCGCCACCAGCACGGTGGCACCGAGCCCGACGGCTACGGCCACGTTGGCCAGCACTTCGACGCCGACCACAACCGCGACGAGTACCCGCATCCCGACTGTCACGGCGGGTCCGGTCTTCCCCATGCCCACGCAGGCCCCGGCGAATAGCCAGGCCTCGTGCAAGCTGGATAAGATCGGAACATGGTCCGAGATCTACGACCGTCAGGGGAACTACCAAGGACCCCAGCGCATCGAGATCGGCGGTGGCGGCGTCCAGCATTTCGATTTTTACCCCGAGCCCAGCG
>Ga0163150_10004256_pt1 | contig 19319 bp, 11 predicted proteins | sample OliLakLV19P2IB_FD_148628 | JGI IMG/M metagenome (GOLD analysis project Ga0163150, IMG submission 148628) | Freshwater microbial mat bacterial communities from Lake Vanda, McMurdo Dry Valleys, Antarctica - Oligotrophic Lake LV.19.P2.IB | ecosystem: Environmental > Aquatic > Freshwater > Lake >...
GGTTTGGTGTCGTTTCGTAACCACCTTATCCCTTCAGAGCCATTTTTTTTGCAAGAGCAATCGAAAAATCACGCTACAATTGTTTGCCTAAAGTGCAGTAACTATGTATCGCAAAGCAAATGGAAAACTCCCCTGGCAATCGCTGTCTTTGGCAAGCCGGGCACCGGGAAGAGCTTTTTTGTCAAGGAGGCCCTCAATGGAATCTCGAAGTGTTTCTTTTCAAAGAAGCTTGAGTTCAATCTTTCTCAGTGGCGAAATGCTTCAGATATTGCACGTTCATTTCATTTGATACAAGACTCTCATTTGGATGACGAAATTCCGATTGCCTTCTTTGATGAGTTTGACTGCACAATTTCGGGAAGAGAATTGGGGTGGATTGCACAGTTTCTGATGCCGATCCAGGATGGTCTTTACGTGGAAGGCAGCGAAGCTTTCCATGTAGGCAAGTCCGTTTTCGTTTTCGCAGGGGGAACGGCACACAGCTACTCGGAGTTCGCAAACAAGTATAAGGAACGCCGGGAAGCAAAAGTACCTGACTTTCTAAGCCGGCTTCGCGCTTTTGTAGACGTACAGGACACAAACCTCAAAGTGCAGCGAGGTCGTGTTACGTATTCACACGCAAATCGATTGTCATTGATGCGCCGAGCGATTGTTTTTAGAAGCTTGCTCAAACGCCATCTTCCACAGATATTCGATCAAGGGTCTGATTTCGCCCGAATCGACTCCTCGGTAACGGATGCATTTCTATGGGTTCCTGAATTCAAACATGGCGTTAGGTCAATCGAAGCAATAATTCAAATGTCGAAAATTTCACAGAAAGGAACGAGCTTCCAAACATCTGCCTTGCCCACTGTAGATCAGCTTGATCTGCACGTGGACCCCAAAAAGTTTTTCGCGATTTTGAGCCAATAGAGCTTATTTTGATTGATAGTTGCGGTTTTTTAAGCCTTCGAGGTTGAAGAATTTCACGCTTGATAAAGGACGTTGAACTAATCCGCTCGACGGAGGGCTGCTCGTCCTAAATCTTAATTTTCTCAATCTCATCAAGGCTTATAGCATCCGAGGTTCGAACGTACAACTTGGTTGTACGGACTGAATCGTGAGCTGCAATGCGTTGGGCGTGTTCGAGCAGTTCACCGTTCATGAGATAGGCGGTGATACCGGTGGCTCAAAACGTGTGGCAGCAGACGGACGCCGAAAGACCGGCTCGCATGGCTCGACGCTTAATCGTGCGAAGGACATCAATGCGATGCATTCGATTGTACGTCAGCTTGCGGCGACGACCGATGGTTCGAAACAACGGTCCCTTTTTCTCATCGGATATGCTGGCTTCACTGATGTATGCGTCCAAATAGGCTTCGGCGTTGTGATGAGCGGGAACGTCGTGTAGCTTACCTCCCTTCTCGTGCAATCGAAACCATCCACGGCGGCCCTGTGAAAAATAATCTTCGACGTTCATTCGAATCGTCGCTGAAACTCTCGCGAAGTTGTAGACCATGACGCCCATCAGAGCTAGGTCGCGAAGGCCGATGATCGAATCAGTGTAAGCGCGCAGGAGTGCCATTGGGAGGCCGCGACGGTGCTAGCGACTTTTGCGAAGGGTGAGTAGGCGACGCTGTGCGGCCCGATGTCGCTTTCGGTCAGCTGTATAGCGACAACTACTTTTCCCTGACGTGTTGCCTCAATTAAGTTAGATACCCAAATGAACGCTTCAAAAAGAACGCTGCTATTGGCCTGATTCAGGCCAATAGCAGCGGCTCGTTAATTTTTGGTGTGCAAGACACTTGGTTTGAAGTAGTTCCCAACACCAACGGCTTAGCCATGATTTATCTCCACTGACCAACGCGACGCTGCAGAGTTCGCAATTGTTGGAGAGGTTGCCTCCGCAGTGTGCAACGAAATCAGCCTCCAGACTTCCTGGCGCAACGTCCTCCCATTCAGAGAAAGTCTTGACGGTTATCGCCGAGCGAGTCTTCTTCTTGGGCCGAACATTTGTTCTTCCAGTCGCCTGCTCACGTATCGGGCGAAGGAGTCGATCAATGGTTGGCATAGGGCTTGAGCTTAGGATCATTCTCCAACAACGTCTGAATCTCAGGCCAGAACTCGTCCAGCGGAGCCGTTCGAGTCGGATAGGAAAGGGAATTTCCGAGTTTTGGGTTAACATAATCCAATTTCCGGAGGTATTCCATGTCCAAGAATCGAAGAAATTTTACTCCCCAACAAAAGGCCGACATCGAGGCGGCATCTCAAAGACAATGTCCCTGTCAGTTCGCTGGCCGAGGAGTTGTCCATTCAGCCAACTCAAATTTATCAATGGGTTACAATGGTGGTTGACCACGCCGATCGAGCTTTTGAAAAAGTCAATCGAGGTGCCAAGGCTTCCAAACGTGTGACGGCCAAGGCTGAGGATCTCTAAGAAAAACAGATTGGCTCTTCGGACATTTTAGTGGCTAGGGACGGGAAGAGTGCGATCGAGTTTTCCACAGAAAAATAGGATTCGAGTTCGATAGTTGTCAGAATTTCGGAAGTCGCGTGCGGCGCTTTTGATCGACTGAATTCGGCTATCAGTGGCGAAGCAAGCGAGGGAAGTTTCGCACTAGATAAATCGGCGATTTCCTCGCAGTCTCACAAGTACCTGAATACCTTCAGCGGCTCTACCCGCAGTTCGGCAAACGAACAGCGTCTCCACTTCGGAGATCCTACTCTTTGAGAAGCATGGATGGGAAAGATCAAGGGGAACCGTCAAGAATTGCGACGCAAACACGACCAGAGCTGAGTCAGCCGGCGATGTGACGTTCAATGGTATGCTTTGAGAGATGCACGGATGCCTCGATCCGAAGCCGTCAAGCTTCGACCACTGAGAAGAATGGACCTCTTCCCCGCATATTCAAGCCCCCACAGAGCATAGCAGAAGGATTTTTATGCCCTGGCGACAGACGCCACCAACAATGGTCGCTCAAGGGGGCTGCGTTCAAAGTATGCGAAAGTGATTGCCGCTTGGCCGGTTGGGAGTAAGCCAGAATGTGCCATCTGATCGCAAATTGCCAGCACCAAAGCTACTTCCTGGGCTAGCTTTGCATTGTCAGTGCAGTAAGCAACCGTGTTCATTCGGCGATTGAAAGATACGCTACGAACCCCGCCGGAATCTGCGATCAAAAGGCTGGTGGGGGAGGTGCGGGGAGGAATGATAAGCGCGCGGTTTCATTCGCCTTCGTCGGCTGTCATCCATTGGGGTCAAGCGCCTACCGGCGTCAGCGGGCGAACCCCAATGGATGACAGCCGACGAAGGCAGGTAAAAGAAAAAAGTTTATTTGCAACGTTTGAATCGCTCACTTGCAAAACGCGGTATGAACGGCCCTCTGTTGTACGTCGAAGTTGGCGAGCAATCGGCTGATTCTGGTACAGCTCTTTTTCATTTTCTATTCCGGGAAGCATTTTACCCCCAGCCCTCATTGACCATATCGAATAGCTCGCGATCCGTACAAGGTCGAAGCGATTGAACGGTCACTGAGGACTGGTGGTGCATCCTCAAGGTTTTATTCAGTTTTTCTCCAGTATGAGGATTCGTTTAAATGCAAACACTCAGCCGACCATTTTCAACTCTTTTCACCAGAACGAACGATCGGCGGTTCGATGAGTTGGACTCGCTTCTTCGCTTTTGCTATCAGAAACAAGAAGACAGCAAGGTGCATTGGAGGTTGCCATCGGAACTATTGCCGACGAACAACCACGGAAAGCTTCAGCTCAAAATCGCGGGCGACGCATTGTGCGATCTCAATGACTGGAGTTTCGGACAGATTTGTCGATTCAGCAGGCAGAAGAAGGATTCAGTCAACCGGATGAAAGCGGAGACGGCGACGCAAGTGCTGATGGAATCTTTTCCGTACGGCCAGCGACCGCTACAAGTGCTCGTGCAAGACAATCTCGTGCGGTCGATCAACTCCGTCGGATACGTTCCCATCTATGACTCCGATTTACTCGATATCTTAATCGACGAAACTTTCGACTTAGATTGTCCGCCAATTGGGGAATCTGGCTCGACCGGATTCTATGCCGGCGAACAAGACATGTTCGCCGGCATGATCGATGACAAATCGTGGGTCGAAATTGGCTGCGAAGCATTCGCTCCTGGGCTCGCAATTTGGAACAGCGAAGTCGGAAGTCGATCGTTGGGAATCGAGAGTTTTTGGCTCCAACGAGGCTGCTCGAACCATATCGTTTGGGACGCAACCGATATCGTTTCGTATCGACGGCGGCATCATACGAATGTTGACTCGGTGCTGAAAGATATTCGGTTTATTCTCAAACGCTTGGTTCTGACCAGCCATACTCGCAAAGATCGATTTGCCAAAGCCATCCGTGCTGCAATGGCGACATCTGTTGGTAATACGAAAGCCGAGGCCATACAGAACCTTGGCCGCTTCGATTTGAAACCGTCGTTCCTGACACAAGCTCTCGACCGCATGATCGAAGATTCGGCTGGCTATACCGTGTTCAATGCAGTGGATTACCTAACCCGGGGATCGGGCGAGCTATGCAACGCTGGGGCTCGAACGGATATCGATATACGAATTGGCAAGATTCTTTCGCTGGCTGTTTAGTTTAGTAACCTTTTTCTTGAAAGGAGAAAATGACCTTGGACCCCGAAGTAACTTGGCTTGGGATGATCCAAGCCCTGATCGACGATGACCGCGAAGCGGCATCGGACTTTGCTAATTGCCTTGTTCGCTGGCTCGACAGTGGTGGATTTCCACCCAAAGTCCTACCAGATTTAGGAAACGCTGCTCGTGATCCCGATTCACCGGCGTACCTGCTTGATCGAATGATTGTCTTTTACGTTTGTGCGAGGGTTCGTACAACATTTTAACCCCATCTCTTGAAAGGAGATTTTTTACTATGGCAACACAAACTGCCAAGCGTCCTGTCCATGAAATCCGCCTTGGACGTATCAAGGCCGCCATTTGGGAAAACGATACGAAAGACGGAACCCGTCACAACATTTCGTTATCGCGTATCTACAAAGACGGAAATTCTTGGAAAGATTCGACGAGTTTTGGTCGCGACGATCTTCCGCTTGTGATGAAGGTCGCTGACCTCGCTCACACATGGGTCTATGAAAACGCAGCGGCACCGGCAACAGTTGCGGCAGGCACCAGCGAAGAGTATTGATTCGCTGATTGATTGTCGACCAAATCGTACTCGCGATGACTGCTCATGAATCTTTTAGACGCCGATTATTTGTCGGACTTAGTTCATGCTAAGCAGAATAGGACAAAGGCGCTTTGCCTGATTCCAGAAATAGGTTCGATGCACCACCGAGCCTATACAGTTTATCACGGGTAGCCGTGCTTTTCAATCGATTTATCTGAGTAGACGAGATCTAGTTCCCACCGCTTCCAACATGCCGCGTCTTCATCGCGGTAATACGGAGTCGACATCTCGCGACAACAACGGGCGAGGAGGAAGGTTGCAGGGACTTCCAACCTGCACTATTTGCGTCTTGGAAGAGTCTGGATACTGTGTGCAACCCACGGCAAGCACCGCTTCTTCGACGAGGAAGGAAACGCCATCAGGGACGTTCGAAAAGCTCCGATCCATATCGGCGATTACACGCTCGCCGTGAAGCAGGGAGGCTTCCTCAAGAAAGAACCCGAGGCCGATGCACCGGTAGCCGACGGCAAGATGCGAGTCCGCGTACAGATAGCCAGAGAAAAGTTCCAAGAGTACCGTGGCTACTTTGTCGAACAAGCCTGCCATCGCTCCAGCGAGCGGCTATCTAAGGAACTCTACTGCCTGCCATTCGAACCCTACGCTCCAGTCCGCAGACAACTTCTAACGCTACTTCGTTTGATCAACGAACGTCGCCAGGCAGCCGCATTCACAAAGCTTCCACCGACCGTTTGCGCTATAAACGACAGATCGTCTCGCCGTTTGAACCGTTCCTTACGCATGTTTCATCTGAGCAAGATGAACGGGAGTGCTCACAACAGAAGTTTAATCGCTCGATGCTTTAAAGTGGAGATGCTTAGTACGGAAGAAGCGACCTTCGAGTATGAGTTTTTTATCTAAGGGGTAACTTCTTCCCGTTCGCAGGCCTTTGGTCGCATACCTTTTACGAGACATACACCTCGTCATTGGCGAACCGCAAACATGCAAGCGCGTCTGTCTATTCGCCCTGACGACCAGCGTTTAAAAGGTTGACACTCCGCTTCGTTCGCCCAATGGGCTTCTAGAAACTAACATGGGGTTTTTGCGCCACCAATAGAAATTCGCAGACCGAACAGGCAATGGTAATTCTCACATAAGACATCTACGGTTTCACGAGCAAAATACGGAAGGTAGTGAATTTGCCAAGGGCCTATTGCCTACAAACGCAACGCCCTGGTAAAACGTCAGCCTAGTCACGCATGTTTTTTGTGCCATCTGATGCCTAAACCGGACACACTCAAATATCATCCTGAAATGACCCAACAAGGAACTGCACGAAAGCTCCGAAAGTCACTTCTCCAACGACGATGGATCGGACGGTTTGGCAACCGCTTGCATCAGTACGCGTATGGAGCGACATACTCCACTCGATTCAATCTCGACTATCAAGTCATTTCGTCATGGGAAGGTGACTTGCTCTTCGCAGAAAAGTACCATAGCGTCATAGCGGATAATGGCCTCCGTGAGAAGTTATCGTCATTGCCCAACAATGATAAGGCGGACTCACAACGACTTTCCGCTATCGTGGATTCCTATTGGCGAAGGTCTGAGGCGATAACCGCCTTTTCTCCGGACCGAGGAATCGCGACTTGGGACAAACCGACTACGCATATGACACATGACGATGTCTGTGCCTATCGGCCACAAATCTTTGACGGCCTTTCAAAGCAATTTCTTCTGAAATGGCTATTTCGCTTTCACGAAAGCGTGATCGGAAGTGATTTGTTTAAGCGATTCGAGGACAAACAAGGCACCTACGATATAGCACATCTCCGACGCGACGATGTTTCACGAACCAATGTCATAACCGGCTATCCTTGCATCAGCAAAGAATCGTATGTTCGCGCCTTTTGGAAGTTCGGGTTCGATCCCGTCAATGTCCAATGGTCCACCGACGACAAGTCGCGAAAATGGGGCGTGGGAGGTCCGTTGGATTATTCTGGCAAGAGGCTCGGAAACGTTTTTCCGACTGGCTCCGTTCCAGATCCCGATGGAAAGATTTTTTTCGATTGGTTTCCGGATTTCCTTCGATTGTATTTCGCGAGGACAATCTTTCGAGCGAACTCGAGTTTTAGCTTTTGGGCGGCATTTTTGTCGCAACAGAGGGAGAAGCCAGCTGTGGTTTTCTCCCCCAGAATCGAGAGGCGCGTAATATACGGCCACCCAAAAACTCTGGGACAAGAATTAGATTGTGAGTTCGAAGAAGGAAATCATCCCCACTGGGTCATGCAGAAGAATTCTGCTTGTCCCGATATCGTTATAAACTGAATCGAACTGCCGCACAAAAAATAGCATACTGGAAGAGCGACGAACGTGAATCTAATTGTCAGTTTTCCGCGTTCCGGCAACCACCTATGCCGGTTCATCATTGAATATATTACGGGTATGGCCACACAAGGTTGTCTCGCGAATCCGAAAGATGTTCCGATCTGCGAGAACGTTTTCGAATCGAATCCTACAATATTAAGCCATGTTAGACGATGCGAATACGTTGGGCAGAAAGCGCATTCCTGGGAGGAAGTGAAAGAGTACAGTAATCATCTTTCGATTTCCTTCTCTGCCGTCCTTTTGATTCTTCGTGACCCCATCAATGCTATCGTGGGCCACATCCTTGCGGAGAAAATGGAAGATGATTTAGACGAAGTGCTTCGAACTTTTTATGACTCCTGGCAACAACTTTTGATACAAACCGTTCGAACACCCATGCGGAAAGCCATCCTAAACTACGATGATTTGGTTTCAGACTTACCCTCTTCGTACTTGATTGCGTTGCAGGCGATTACCGAGACCTTTTGGGAGGAGGTCATACCGAATCGTTTATTCGAAATGATCTCGGATTTCGATACGTTCCGAGCGATTTCCGCGTCTGGTAAAAAGCGTTCATGGGCAGGACTGCGATCGGTAGGAAAATCGCCAAATTTCCACCTAGAAAAACTGAACGTTAGCCAAAAAGCATTCGTTGTCAGCTACATTTCGAATCGTTTAGCGGAATCGATTTCGAAAATCGAAGAGATTACCGGAACGACGATTGACCGAAGTGGCTGTAAGTTTTCAGGAACCGTAAAAGTCGTCGAACAGCTGCGTCAATGGAAAAAGAATCTCGGTGAATTGTCGTAAACAGCATCTTGTTGCTAGCCTTGAGGCGACCATCACGCTCACTTTCACGAATTTTCACCAAGACAACGAGTTCACGTCATTCCATCGGAGCTTCCGCGAGACCTAAAACCGTGAGATACCTCGGAGAAAACCAAACAACAGAAGCGAGTGACGTAGAGCGACCTCGAAACTGACGATGATCAAGACCTGACTTGGTTAAGGCCCCCATAAGTAAGGTGAATCTTCCCAGCAACTGCTGATTTTCAACGGTATTCTTCTAAATAGTCGCAATAGCGAATCAGTGCAATATCTTCGGATTTTTTCGCTTGGCTGGTTGACACACCACTTTTAGCTTCATACAAATTCTCGTTAGCTAGCTATTACGGTTGTAACGATTAGAGCCATTGGATCGTTTTTGTACTCTCAAGCAGAAGCAGTGATCATTATGAGTGGGCGGTTCGTCAGGGCGTTGGCTAGTTTCTGGGTATTTCTATACGAGCAGCTTGTCGAAACTTTTTGTTACAAACATCTTCGCCGTAACCCGAAAATGGCGACTCGCCAACTTTCTTTGGAACGTCTTGATGTGCGTACGCTCATGGCCGGCGACGCCAAGGAAACGCTTGACGAGATGAAACCTAATCGTTTTCAGACTCCTACACCATCCGAGTCGATCGCCGACGAGAGAACCAAGAATCAATCTTGGGCGAGTAAATTCGCAGGTCAGTATGGAGACGACACATTCGCACAACAATCAATTGCAGAAGACGAGGGCGAGGGTGAAGGCGAAGGAAATCCGACACCGACACCCACTCCATCACCGACGCCCACTCCATCACCGACGCCCACTCCATCACCGACTCCAACACCGACACCTACTCCAAACCAGCCCCCAGATGCTGTAAGCGACACCTACTCGGCGACGGAAGATGTTGTTTTGAATGTTGGATCGCCAGGAGTTCTCTCGAACGACACGGATCCTGAGAATCAGCCACTGACAGCGATCAAAATCTCTAACCCTGCAAAAGGAACGGTGATTCTAAATTCAAACGGCAGCTATACCTACACCCCGTTCGCAAATACCAATGGAATCGACACGTTTACCTACCTTGCGAACGATGGAGATCTTAGCTCGAACGTCGCGACAGTGACGGTCAATATTGCGCCGGTAAACGACGCCCCGGTCTTAGACAACGCCGGTACTATGACGCTGACAGCGATAATCGCAAGCTCCACCACGAATAGTGGAAATACAGTTGCTTCGATTATTGCGAGTGCGGGAGGTGACAAAGTCACCGATATCGACGCGAACGCGTTGGAAGGGATTGCCATTTACGGGACGAGTTCCACCGCCGCCGGCGATTGGCAATTCTCACTCGATAACGGCCTTTCGTGGTTCTATATCCAAAACGTCTCGAACTCGTCGGCTCTATTGCTACGTGATACAGATCGTATCCGGTTCCTTCCCGACGGTTCGGTCGCGGGTGTCGCTACAATTTCATTCGTAGCTTGGGATCGAAGTGCTAGTGTCTCCGGCGAGCAAGTCTCGATCGTCAACCGCGGCGGAGCGACTCCCTTTAGCACGAATACAACGTCAGCCACCGTGACCTATTCGATGAACGTTTCGTCGACGCCTCCAATCATCATCGACAATACAAGCTCTGGCTTTGCGGCCTCTGGACAATGGAATCAAGCATCCGCAGGCTACAACGGCAGTTACCTTTGGAGCACTTTGCCCTCTAATGGTAGCGAACTCGCACAGTGGACCTTTTATGTTGCGCCAGGGACATATCGCTTGTCCGGCACTTGGGTTGCCAACTCAAACCACGCGACTACCTTACCGGTCGATCTTTGGAATCAACCTTCCAATACAACTGGTTATCTCGGAAGGATTGCCACCTTAAACCAAACCATTGCGCCGAACGATTTCTTGGACAGCGGCGCGTGGTGGGAGACGCTCGGACTTTACACTACTACGACGGGGGTGCTTCGAGTTGTCGTATTCGATCTCAATTCCGGAGGGCATGCGATAGCGGATGCCTTCCGACTGGATCCTCTGATTCCGACATCTTCCGCAATCATCAACAACGACACCGTGGGCTTCACCAAATCGGGTGCGTGGAACTACGCTAACGCGGGAATGAACGGATCGATTCAGTTTAGTAGCGCGCCGTTCCAGGGTAGCGAGATCGCGGAATGGATATTTCCTGTAACCCCCGGGCTTTACCGTGTCTCCGGTACATGGCCCACGAATACCAACCATGGCACGAACGTACCCCTTGCCCTCATTTCAGCAGAAGGCACGACTATCGCCACCGCATCGCTGAACCAGCAAGTTGCGCCGGACGATTTTTTACAAAGCGGCGCGTGGTGGGAGACCCTCGGCGTCTATAACGTCAATTCGTCTCGGCTTCGGATTCGAATGACAGACAACGCGAATGGGTATGCAATAGCTGATGCTTTCAGAATCGAACGCATCGATCCGGTATCCACGTCGGCGGTTGTAGACTACACAGACTCCGGGTTCTCGAAGTCCGGTGCATGGAATGTATCGCCGTTCGGTTATGGAGGCTCGGCTCACTCCAACACTCTTCCACATGATGGATCAGAGAACGTTGCGTGGACGTTCGATGTACAGCCTGGCACGTACGAAGTAGATGCAACCTGGTCATTCAACCAGAATCATGCTTCCAACGCGCCGTTTAGCGTTTGGAGCGGCTCAACTCTTTTGCGAAGCATTGCTACAAGCCAGATTCTCCCTCCTGATGATCGGCACGACGGGCTTGCGTCATGGAAATCTCTGGGGACTTTTGTCATTGCAGGGAACAACCTCCAAGTTCGATTGTCTGATCTGGCAAACGGTTATGTTATTGCCGACGCCGTTCGGATCCGAAGAGTCGCTGATCCAATAATCCTCGATAACGGAGGAGGAGCGCAATTCGCGACAACGGGTTCCTGGACGACGGAAAATACACAAGGGTACAAAGGCTCGCGCCTCATCTCGACACTTCCTAACGATGGGAGTGAGACCGCGACTTGGACGTTTAACGTCACGCCGGGTACCTACTTCGTCTCCAGCCACTGGGGAGCCGCCGTGTCAACCAATGCCTCGGATGCGTCTGTTGAGCTTCTTGACGATCAAAACGTCGTGACAAAAACGTTCGTTAATCAACAGCTCTCTCCCGACGACCGATTTATGGACGGCGTTTGGTGGGAGAACGTCGGCTCGATTACGACGACAACCGGCGTTGTGAGGGTCCGCATGCTCGATTCGGCGAACGGTCGCGTCCTTGCAGATGCGTTCCAGTTGACCCCAGTCTCCAAAGGTATTCCACTCGCCGTCGACGATCTGTCGTACTTCACGAACCAGGGTACCGACCTTGTTGTCGCCGCCGGCGGGTTACTGACGAATGATGAGTTAGTTTCTTCGGGAGCGTCTACGGCAAGAATAATAACCGGTCCGTCAGACGGCTCGTTCGTTTCGTTTACAAGCCAGGGGACTTTTACCTATCGCCCCAATCCAGGATTTGTCGGAGTCGATGAATTTACTTACGTCAGGATCCAAGACGGCCAGGAATCAACGCCGGTGCGTGTTGCTATCGCCGTTGGCACACCTCTTTCTGCCAACCAAACATTACAGTCACAGGTTCTCGAGTCTCTTACTGAATGTCCCTGTATGGCTACTTCGTCACTCGATTTGATGGGACAGGTTGCTTTTGGACAGGGACTCTCCAATGTCGAAAATCCACAGGCCATCTTGCGAACCGGTGGTTTGCAACTGAGCGAAGATGTCGCACCTTCGGTAAATCTTGTTTATCGATCTGATTCGCTCACCCGCCCGATTCTCGCTGCGCATCTAAAATTGGCTCCCGGCTTGGCAAATCCAACGGCCCTGTCCGCACGATTGATTTTCAATGGAATCGCAGGACCAACGTTTCAGTACAATCCAACTCTACCCGCCAGCGGACAATTTCGGATAGCCCTTCAAGCCGACGGAACATCGCTGGCCACCGGGATGTACGATTACACCATTGAGGTAAATCTCACCGTCGGTGGCGGCAATCGAACGCAGCGATACTCCGGTAAACAATCGATCGTCAATCGCTCCCTGAGCGAATTCGGATCTGGTTGGTCGGTGCATGGAGTGGACCGAATCTACACAATGGCGATCGGTGCCATGCTCGTAAAGGGAAATGGTGATGCTTTATGGTTTCCAAAGGAAGCTGCAGGATACGGTTTTGCACAAGGCGATTCCACCTACAGCCGTCTCTCTCTCGCTACCGACGGCACCTTTCTGCTCCGAAGCAAACAGGGGATGATCACGAGGTTTGCTTCGTCAGGGATCATGACCAAGCGTGTTGATCCGAACGGCAATGAATGGAACTACAACTATGCGGATCGAGATAGTGACGGTATAGCGGACGAGATAACCTCCATCATTGACCCTCATGGGCGTTCGATCACATTCCAGTACACCGGCACCCGCGTGACGGCCATCCAGCACTTCTCGGGCCGTACGACAACCCTTGAAAATACCTCTGGGTCGCTTACCGCTTACAACCTGACCGATCCAGACGGAGCAGTCACACTTCTAACTTCGCCAAGAATTGTTTTTGGCTACAGCAATGCGAAACTTGTCTCCCGTAAGAACGCCGTCAATGAAACCACGCAGTTTGTATTCGACTCGGTTCACGGTCGCCTAACTCGTGTTATAGACCCGGCCAGCAGTCTGATAGACAAGAACTGGCGGCTTACCGCCGAAGATACGATTGGGGTTCCCAGGACAAGCACTGGAAACAGCCTCGTCAACGCGGCCGAGGGGGGGAATTCCGAGCTGGACGCGATCGTGAAGGATGAACGCAACAATACATGGAGATACCGAACCGATCGCTTTGGAAACACCGTCTATTCGAAAACGCCACTCGGCTTTGAAGAATTCGTTTTACGAAATTCGATGGGCCAGATCGTTCGGATCACGGAACCCGATCCGGACGGCGGGGGGATCGCGAATTCGCCGGTGACCACCATTGTCTACGACTCCTATGGAGATCCTGTCACGTATATGGATCCGGAAGGGGGTGTCAGCCGATTCTCGTATTCGATGAACCGACGTCGAATGATGGCCGCTATTGACCCGGTTGGACGTACCGAGCTTTACAACTACGACGGCAACTCGAATCTAACGTCAATCGTCGACGGCGCGGGCTTTGTGACTTCCTATACATACAACACACGTGGACTTCCAACTTCCCGGCGTCTTCCAGACCCCGACGGCTCAGGACCACTCGTTGTATCGCAATACAATTTTGGATATGACTCGCTGTTTCGAATGACCAGTGTTACGAATCCGGACACTTCCGGTCGAGTTTACACGTACAATGCCGCCGACCAGATGTTGTCGGATAGAGATGAACTTCTAAAGACTACTTCTTTCACCTACGACTCACTCGGCAGAATGACCGACGTTACGAATCGAATCAACGTGGTGAACTCCTGGAGTTACGATGCCTTGTCTCGACCAACGAAATACGTCGACGGTTTGTTGAGCCCCACCGATATTCAATACAACAATCGAGGCTGGATCAGCAAAGTCATTTACCCGGATCCCGATGGTCCCGGCGGGCCACTTGTTCGTGCCGAAGATATTCGGACTTACCAACCCAATGGCAATCTCGAAACGCGAAAAGATCCGAGGGGGAACTTCCAAGGCACCCTTTCTTATCAATACGACATTGATAATCGACTGACCTTCAGCGGGGACAGTCTTTACGGTCTCTTGGGAGAACGGTACCAATATGACAATCGAGGATTGTTGATCGGTGTGGAACGCGTCAAAACGGATGCCAACCCAAGCGTTCCACCGTCTGTAGTTTTCACTAAGATCGTTGATAACCGATACGATGCAATCGGAAGGCTTGCTCAACGGCTCTCGTACGATTTTACTGCGTTAAATCCGATTTTTAGCGAGACGTTTATTTACAACGCCGCCAGTGAGCTGGTCGAGAGAATCGATGGAACCGATGGATCGGGAGCCGGAAACAAGTACCTCAACGTTTATGATCAGCGCGGGCTGCTTGTTCAGGAAACGCAGCCCGACCCCGACGGAGCCGGGCCGCTGTTCCCGCTCGTTATCAAATACGGCTATGACAACATGGGACGCCAGACTCAAACCGATCGTGGTTACGGGCGGGTGACTCGCATGGAATACAACAGTCGGAGTTGGGTGGTGAAAGTGACGGAACCCGATCCCGAAGGCCCGTCGACTTCCCCGGTGACGATCTTAGGTTATGACCTTCGTGGCGACCAAATTTACAAACTCGACCCACTTAATCGAGGCTCATCACTCAATTACGATGACGAACAACGTCTGTCGATAGTTACCGAGCCCGATCCGGATGGCTCGGGACCGCTCGGATACTCCTACACCTATTTTTCGTATAATGCCAACAATTGGTTGACTCGCACCACTGACCCTGTCGGAGCCCTCACCGATTTTACTTACGATGCACTCGGACGGCCAACCATCACGATTGAGGCCGACCCCGATGGAAATGGATCGCTAACGACTCCAATAACGACTCGCATTTATGCCATGAACGGTCTGGCATCAAGCACCGATCCGATGGGACGCACGATCTCCTACATTCGAGATTCTCGCGGTCGCGTTCAACAGATGAGCGACGCGCTAGGAAATACAACGAACTACACCTATGACTTCTACGATAATCTACGTACCAGAAAGGAACCTGATCCCGATGGTACGTCTGGTTCGGCGCCGCGTCCCGAATGGGAATGGTTCTACGACCCATTGAATCGAGTTGTGTCTGAGTCGGACCCCGAAAACAATGACGTTATTTATCGTTACGATTCCGAGTCAGGAAAGATTCGCGAGATCATCGATCGCGCCATGAATACGACCACATTTGAATACGACCGACTCGATCGACTCACGAGAGAGATCAATCAAAACGGTGACGTTCGTGCCTATACCTACAACGTGGCCGGAAATCTAACGAGAACCGTTGATCGCAACCGCAAAGTCACTCAATTCTCCTACGACACGCTCGATCGAGCCACGTCCGAACAATGGCTCAATTACGAAGTATCTCCGGGGAGTTATTCCCCTATGCCAGCAACGTCGATCGATGAATTCGAGAAGGGACGAAAACTTGATCAACAGGATTACGTTGGCTGGACAACCGATGCCACGGGAATGTCCGGAACTTTCACCCTTACGTTCAACGGTCATAGCACTCCGCCAATTGCATGGAACGCAAGTGTCGCTACCATCCAAGCTGCTTTCCTAGCCCTCCCGTCAGTCGGTGCCGGCAATGCGATCGTGACCGTCAGTGCGCCAACCGGTGGCGGAACATTTAATGGACCGTTGAGTAAGAATATCAACGTTACTTTTCAGGGAGCACTTTCTGGTCAGCCTCTCACGCGACTTGGTATCAACACGGCCGCTTTGGTTCGAACTGGCGGTGTCTACTTTGCGGTGAATATGTCGCAATACCCTGTCGTTACCGGCCAGACGTACAAAGAAAAACAAGTCATTTCCATTGATGGCCTTACCTCGGGCACTTGGCAGATCGCTTTTGGCAATGAAGTCTCCGCTCCGTTGTCGTTTAGCATTTCCGATTACGATCTAAAGACGGTTCTTGACGGATTTGTTGGTATCGATAACACGACCGTTTTCCGATACAATTTCGGTTCTACGATACGAATTCAAATCGAGTTCGGTGGCACTCAAGCTGGGTTTGATATGCCATACCTTCAATTCGATACGTCGAACTTGATCGGCGGGAATTTGATACGGTCAATCTCAACGAATTACAATGCAGCCAGCGAAGTCGATTCGGTCAGCGATCCGACTTCGACCATCAGCTTTGGTCGCGACAATATGGGACGCACGACCTCGATTGCGAACACCATCGCCGGGCTTACTCAAAGCGTAACGCTCAACCAAGCTTTCGACGCGGTCAGCAATCGAACCGAACTGCGCGCGAACATCGGTAGCACCTCCGACTTCAAAAACGTTTATACTTATGACAAGCTGCGTCGGTTGACCGATGTGGTTCAAACGGGTCAATCTGGCGGCAATGCCGTGGTTTCCAAGCACATCACGCAAGCCTTCAACGCGGCTAGCCAGCGAACGAATATCACTCGTTACCAAAGTTCAGGGACCGCCAACTTGGTCGCCAGCACCAATTTTACCTTCGATACGATCGGAAGATTGAGTGGGATTCAACACCTTCGCCAAGGTGCGGTCAATCTCAACACGTATTCGTATACCTACGATGGCATGTCGCGTTTGAACAGCGTGACGTCGACCGCTGAAGGGACCTCGAACTTTTCCTACGACAGCTCGTCTCAACTGACGTCGGCGACTGGAACGCAACCAGCCGAATCGTATTCCTACGACACCAACGGCAATCGCAACATGGCCGGTTATGCGACTGTAATCGACAACCGTACGACCAGCGACGCCAACTTCAACTACCAATATGATGGCGAAGGGAACATGATTCGTAAAACTAGCAAAGCCAACTCATCGTTGGTCACGATTTACGAATATGACCACCGCAATCGACTGACTCGCGTCCAGTTCGGCACGGTGCCGACTCCTACCAACTACGTTCAGTACGAGTACGATCCCTTCAATCGTTTAGTTCGTCGCTTCACGGCTCCGTCGGGTGTCAATGACTACAAGTATTGGGTCTACGACGAGGGGATCAATCCCGTTTTCGAGCTCACCGGACAGGGCGCTGCTTACGTGACGCATCGCTACCTATGGTCGGACTACGTCGACGATTTGCTCGCCGACGAGCAAGTCAATCCGTCCAACAACACCGCCAACACGGTCTATCCGCTCTCAGATCATCTTGGCACGATTCGTGACATCGCCGACTTCAACGAAGCCACCGGCATCACAGCGATCGCCAATCATCGCGTTTACAACTCGTTCGGCAAGCTGACGAGCGAGAGCGGCACAACCGACATCGCGTTCGGCTACACCGGCAAGTGGTACGACAAAACCACCGCTTTACAAAACAACTGGAACCGCTGGTACGACCCCAACCTCGGCAAATGGATCAGCCAAGACCCTATCGGCCTTGGTCCTGATGTGAATATGTACAGATACGTGGGCAATTCGCCGACGAATTTCGGTGACCCAAGCGGACTCGAACCACCTGGAGGAAGCGGTCCATCAGTACCAGGCGTTCCTCCTACACCTAATCCTATTCCGGGCAGACCGCATAGCGGCCCAACTTCTGGCAACGGTCCAGTGCAGCAAACTGGCCAGGAGGCACATCGGCAGATCGGCCCTGGCAAAAAATTGGGAAATGGCGTAGTCACTGATCGATTTCAGGAGAAGCCGAACAAAAATATCGTCAACGAACTTAAGCCATTGTCTAGGCTTGAAAACTCCTCGAAGTTGAGAGAGGCCGAACGTCAACTAGCAAAGGAAATGGCAGGTGCGGCCCAAGATGCACGCGGAAAAACTATCTGTGGCAGGCTTTGGGGTTGGACAAAAGATGCGTCAGGCAAAATCAATTACGTTGTAGTGTCCCGATGGGAGTATGTTGCTGAAAAGAAAGGCGGCAAGTGGATTGCGAAGAAGATCCCTGGGGTTGGGATCATCGTGGGGATTTGGAGTTGGCGAAGCGACGTACAAGCAAAAGGACCGGTGTGCGGGACGGTCAACACTGGAGTCGATATGATTCCGTTTGTCGGATTGGGGAAAGGAGTTGTTGAAATTATCTATGGTGACGACTTAATCGCAAACACCGATAACGAGTTAGGACAATGAATAATCCGATTCAGGATCAAAAATGGCGTGATCTTACCGTTGAAGGAGTATTGACGATTAGCCTTCCAGAGAACGCTGAAATCGGATTCGATGATGATCAAACCCTTATAAAGGTTCGACTCAATGATGCGGCGGAGTCAGAAATTTTGATCGGGGTTTTTCCGTTACCGGATTCGCAAACGGTTGATCCCCAAATATTGCTTAACCGACTTACATATTTTATGGAAGAATGCGTTAAAGTAAGCTCGCATGTGAGTTATGACGACGTCCAGGATTTAGAAAACGATGAAATTGCGGTTTTTCAATCGGTGGCAATGCTTCCTAATAATCGGTGGTGGATCGCGCGTGTATACGGACAACTTGGGTCGCCAGAGTTTATGCTAGTTCATTGGAACGGCAACGATGATGTACTCCGATCAATCGTCATCCGCATCTTGTTTTCAATCGATCCATCAATGGCCTTCCATGAAAACGGATGATAGGAGATTTAGGCACGGTTCCATTGCGTAACTTCGGTGGACTCAGTCGAGTCAGAAAGGGGGGCGCTTCGCGCGGGGTCAGGTTTGGCCTTCGGTTTTCACAACGGTTTTGTGTCTCGAGTCCAGAAACCGCCGGGCTTGCAATGTCGATCGAAACTTCGTCAGGTGCCACCCAATTATTTGACGAGTCTTTCGACCCAGTGAGCAATCCGACTGAATTGCGGGCGACTGTTGGTGGTACGGCCGATTTCAAAAACGTTTATACTTTTGACAAGCTGCGTCGGTTGACCGATGTGGTTCAGACTGGTCAAGCTGGCGGTAATGCTGTGATTTCCAAGCACATCACGCAAGCCTTCAACGCGGCCAGTCAGCGAACGAATATTACTCGTTACCAAAGTTCGGCGACCGCCAACTTGGTCGCCAGTACCAACTTTACCTTCGATACAATCGGAAGATTGAACGGCATTCAGCATCAGCGTCAAGGTGCGGTCAATCTCAATTCGTACACTTACACCTACGATGGGATGTCGCGTTTGAACAGCGTAACGTCAACCGCCGAAGGGACCGCGAACTTTACTTACGATACTTCTTCGCAATTGAAGTCGGCGACTGGAACGCAACCAGCCGAATCGTATTCCTACGACACCAACGGCAATCGCAACATGGCCGGTTATGCGACTGTAATCGACAACCGTACGACCAGCGACGCCAACTTCAACTACCAATAT
>Ga0163150_10004259_pt1 | contig 19316 bp, 16 predicted proteins | sample OliLakLV19P2IB_FD_148628 | JGI IMG/M metagenome (GOLD analysis project Ga0163150, IMG submission 148628) | Freshwater microbial mat bacterial communities from Lake Vanda, McMurdo Dry Valleys, Antarctica - Oligotrophic Lake LV.19.P2.IB | ecosystem: Environmental > Aquatic > Freshwater > Lake >...
CACGCCCTTATCGGCTTCCTTCAAAAACCCGATGATCTGCTCTTCCGTATACCGCTTCTTCACGTCCAACCTCCAGACCGGGGTTAGACTCTAATCCGCCGCGCTACTCAAATCAGGGGTGACGTCGGGCTTGCCGCGATGCACAAAGACATGGAAGTCAAACCTTTAGGCCTGCTTGAGGTCGTCAGACACAAGATCCGGGCGCGGCACTACAGCCTGCGTACCGAGAAGGCTTATGTCTTCTGGATTCGCCGGTTTATTCGCTTCCATGGCAAGCGGCATCCACGCGAACTGGGGGCTCCGGAGGTCGAGTCATTCCTGACTCATCTGGCGATCGATGCCAAGGTGTCATCGAGCACGCAGAACCAGGCGCTTGCCGCCATTCTCTTCCTCTATCGGGAGGTGCTTGAGGTCAGCTTGCCTTGGCTCGGATCGGTCGTTCGTGCAAAGCCATCGACGCATCTGCCGGTCGTGCTGACGCGCGAGGAGGTGCAGCGGATACTTGCGAGGCTTTCGGAAACGCCGCGGCTTGTCGCAAGTCTGTTGTACGGATCGGGCGCGCGATTGCTTGAATGCCTGCGGCTGCGCGTCAAGGACATTGAGCTCACGCGCGGCGAAATACTCATACGCGACGGCAAAGGCGCCAAGGACCGAATAACAGTACTGCCTGCAACGCTTGTCCCGGCCCTCGAGGAGCATCTGGTGCGCGTCAGGCACCTGTTCGACGTAGATCGCGCGGAGGGTCGACCCGGGGTTTCTGTTCCCAGTTCCCTGATACGAAAGTATCCGCAGGCACCTGTGACTTGGGGTTGGCAGTATGTTTTTCCGTCGAAGCATCTGTGTCGCGATGCGTACACCGGGCAACTGGTGCGACATCACCTATACCCGCAGACAATCCAGCGTGCCTTCTCCTCAGCGGTGCATGCAGCGGGCATTGCGAAGCCCGTCGGTTGTCACACGTTGCGCCACTGCTTCGCCACCCACCTGCTCGAGGATGGCTACGACATCCGCACGGTGCAGGAGCTGCTGGGCCACTCCGACGTGAAGACCACGATGATCTACACGCATGTCCTCAACCGCGGCGGCCGCGGGGTTCGCAGCCCGCTCGACAAAGTCCGCGGCTCAGGCGAGTAGGGACGCGACCGCGTCGGCGAACCGGTCCGGTGCGCCGGCATCGATGCGCAGGTACATCGAGGGTTCAATCAGTTCGAGTTCCATGAGACGAAACTCTTCACCGCTGCGGACCAGGTCCGCGCGAGCATAGAGCAGCTTCTGTCCGACGGCCGCGATCGCGGCATCGCCGGCGGCGAGGAGGGCGGGCTCGGGATCCACCAGCACGATCTGGCTCCCGTACTCCTCCTGGACGCGGAAGTCGCCGGCTTTCGGCGCCTTCAGGATGCTGTGGCTGTGTACGCCGTTGAAATACATCATCGAGTACTCGCCTTCCTCGACGATTCCGCGCTCGAAGGGCTGCATCATCAGCGGCCGGCCGGCGAAGTACGCCTCGATCTCGGACGCGAGCTCGCGTGCGCGCAGCGCGTCGAGGCGCCAGGCGCCCTGGGCGTTCGCGGCCATGACAGGCTTGATCACGCCCTCGGCGCTGCGCAGTTCCTCGAACAGCGGCAATAGCTCGCCAGGCGCGAGGCTCTCACGCCAGAACGTGGGCACGATCCCAATGCCCTTCGCGGCAAGGTCGCGCAGGTAGGTCTTCCGCATGTTCCAGCGGGCGATCTCGCTGCCGTTCTCGAGCCGCACGCCCTGGCGCTCGATACCTTCGAGCACACCGATAAATTTCTCCGCATGGTGCGGGTAATCCCAGGTCGAGCGGGTGACGACGAGCGCGTACTGCCGCCAGTCCACGCCCGGTCGATCCCAGGGGAGTGTCTCGACCTTGATCCCGCGCCGCGCGAGCGGCAGCACGGCGAGCTCGTCGTCGATGACGAAGCCGGTCGGGTCGTGCATCGTGAGGAACGCGATGCGCCGCACTTAAGCCTTGGCGTGGATCACGAGCTGTGTGCAGCGAAACAGCGCCAGCGTCTGGCCGCTGTCCTTGTGCGTCACGACGGCGTCCCAGATCTGCGTCGTGCGGCCGAGGTGTTGAGCGGTCGCGACACATTCGATGGCGCCTTCGCGCGAGGTGCCGAGGAAGTTGGTCTTCAGCTCAATGGTCGTGAAGCCCTTCGCGCCCTCGGGCAGGTGGGCGACGCAGCCGTAGCCACAGACGGTGTCGGCGAGCGTCACGACGGTGCCGGCGTGGAGGTAGCCGTTGGGCGCGATGTGGTGGCGCTGGATGGTGAGTTCGCCGCGCAGCTCGTTGTCGGCAAGTCCGGTGATGACGATGCCCATGTAGCCGGGCAGGAAACCGGTGCCGCGGCGCTTGAGGTCCTCGAGCGTGATCATGCCGCGCCGGCGCGCAGCACCGCGGCCGGACGGATCAGCCCGAACTGGGCGGCGAGTTCGGAGGGGTGCTCGGCATTCCAGATGACGAGGTCGGCGATCTTGCCGGGCTCGATGGACCCGAGCGCCTTGCGCAGCCCGAGCGCACGCGCGGCATGGCGGGTGACGCCGAGCAGCGCCTCCTCGGTCGAGAGGCCGAACAGCGTGCAGGCGAGGTTCATCTGCAATTGCAGCGAGGCGTAGGGCGAGGTGCCGGGATTGAGGTCGCTGGCGATGGCGATTGGCACGCGGTGCACGCGCAGCAGTTCGATCGGCGGCAGCTTGGTCTCGCGCAGGTAGGCGAACGCGCCGGGCAGCAGGACGGCGACGGTGCGCGACTCCGCCATGGCCTGCACGCCGTCCTTGTCGAGATGCTCGAGGTGGTCGGCCGAGAGCGCCTTGTACTTCGCGGCGAGTGCGGCGCCCTGCTGGTTGGAGAACTGTTCGGCATGCAGCTTGACGGCGAGACCGAGTTCCTTCGCCTTCACGAACACGCGCTCGACCTGGGCGGCGGTGAAGCCGACGTTGTCGCAGTAGGCGTCCACCGCGTCGACCAGTCCCTCGGCATGGGCAGCCGGCAGGATTTCGTCGCACACATTATTAATGTACTCGTCGGGACGGCCCTGGAATTCGGGCGGCACGGCGTGCGCGGCGAGCAGCGTGGTGCGCACGTTGATCGAGAGTCGCTTGCCGAGCGCGCGTGCGACGCGAAGGATTTTGAGCTCGTTGTCCTTGTCGAGTCCGTAGCCGGACTTGATCTCGATCGTGGTCACGCCCTCGGCGATGAACTTCGCGGCCCGCGCAAGCGCGAGTGTCAGCAGCTCTGTCTCGCTCGCGGCGCGTGTCGCGGCCACGGTCGAGAGGATGCCGCCGCCGGCCTTGGCGATCTCCTCGTAGCTCGTGCCTTGCAGGCGCTGCTGGAACTCCTTGAATCGCGTGCCGGCCCACACGAGATGGGTGTGGCAGTCGATGAGTCCCGGGGTCACGAGTGCGTAGTTCGCCTCGGTCACGACGCAGTTCTTCGGCAGTACCGCGGGCACGTCGCGTTTGGAGCCGACCCAGGCGATGCGGCTGCCCGCGAGCGCGACGGCGCCCTTGGGGATCAGGCCGAAGGGCCGGCCCTCGGCGCAGGTCGCGAGGGTCGCGTTGCGGATGACCCGGGTCCAGGTCGATGTGTCGATGGGGGTTGCCACGCCGAGAGCTTACCGGAAGCTGTTGCCGCCGCGTTATGCTCTCTGCGTGCCAAGTTCACAAATCACGCGTGCCTTCGTGGCGGAGATCCCGAAGACCGATTTGCACGTGCACCTCGACGGGTCGCTGCGCATCCCGACCCTGATCGAACTCGCGCGCGAGCAGGGCGTGGAGTTGCCGAGCACTACGGAGGCCGGCCTGCGCGAGACCGTATATAAGGAGCGCTACACGAGCCTCGGCGACTACCTGAAGGGGTTTCGTTACACGGTCGCCGTGATGCAGACGGCCGAGGCGCTCGAGCGGATTGCCGCGGAGTTGGCCGAGGACAATCAGGCGGAGGGCGTTCGTTACCTCGAGGTGCGGTTCGCGCCGCAGCTGCATGTGCGGCCCGGCCTCGACGCAATCCAGGTGCTCGCCGCGGTGGACCGCGGCCTTCGCCGCGCGCGGGACGTCTACAACCGCCGGCCGGAGATCGCCGAAGGACGCGAGCCGCCCTTCGAGTACGGGATCATCTGCTGTGCGCTGCGGATGTTCGGCACGGGATTCAGCTGCCACTACGACACGCTGCTCGCCGCGCACCCATTCACACGGCCGAAGGACGTCTACGCGATGGCCTCGATCGACGCCGTGCGCGCGGCGATCCTGGCGCGCGACACGCTCGGCCTGCAGGTGGTGGGCTTCGATCTCGCGGGCGAAGAGTCGGGCTACCCCGCGAGCGCGCACAAGGCGGCCTTCGAGCTCGCACACAAGCATTTTCTCAAGCGCACCGTGCACGCGGGCGAGGCCTATGGGCCGGAGTCGATCTTCCAGGCGATCACGGACCTGCACGCGGACCGCATCGGCCACGGCACTTATCTCCTCGAGGCGGACCAGATCCGCGACCCGGAGATCGAGGACCGCGACCGCTACGTGGAGAAGCTCGGCAACTACATCGCCGACCGGCGCATCACGCTCGAGATCTGCCTGACCAGCAACCTGCAGACGAACCCGGACCTGAAGTCGCTGGACCAGCACACCTTCAGCAAGCTCCGCGCCGCGCGCATCTCGACCACGCTCTGCACCGACAACCGGCTGATGAGCAACACGACCGTGACGAATGAGCTGATGCTTGCGGTGGAGCACCTCGGCCTCGACCGGCACGATCTCAAGTCGATTGTCATCTATGGTTTCAAGCGCAGCTTCTGGCCGGGCAGCTACCTCAGCAAGCGCCAGTACGTGCGCCAAGTGATCGACCACTACGACGCCATCGAGCGGAAGTACGCCGCATGAGCGACGGCTGGCAGTCAGCGCTAAAGCGCTGGCTCGACGCGGGGCTTCTGGACGCCGCGACGGCGGATCGTATCCGCGCCTTCGAGGCTGGCCAGGGCGGGGTGCTGCGACAGGGAAAGCTGACGCTGCTGGTATTTGCGCTGGGTGCCTTGCTGCTGGTTGCAGGCATCCTGCTGTTCGTTGCCGCGCACTGGGATTCGCTTTCGCCGGCTGCGCAGTTTGCACTGCTGTTGGCGACGATCGCCGCGCTGCACGCAGGCGGCGCCTTCGCCTCGGGTTCGAATCCCGCGCTCGCGGCGACGCTGCACGCGGTGGGCACGGGCGCCTTCGGCGCCGGCATCTACCTGGCGGGGCAGGTGTTCCACATGGCGGAGCACTGGCCGGCGGCGCTGCTGCTCTGGGCCGCCGGCGCGGGCGTCGCCGTCTATCTCCTGCGCGAATGGCCGCAGGTGCTCTGGCTCGCCGTGCTCGCGCCCGCCTGGCTCTGGGGCGAATGGATGGCGACCCATGCGCCGCAAATGGGCTGGCGCGACCTGACGCCTGCGGCGGTCGGATTGTTCCTGCTCGCCTGCGCTTACCTCATGGCGAGGCCGGCGGAGTGGACCGCGCGCTGGCGTCGCGCGCTCGCCTGGCTCGGCGCCATCGCCCTGATCCCGGCAGCCGTCGCGGTCGCGATGGCGGGCGACGTGAATCGCGCACTGGCGGATGCTGCGGCGCCCGAGGTCGAGGGCGCGTTGCGCATCCTCGCCTTGGCGGTGGCGGTTGCGGCGCCGCTGGCCCTCGCGTGGTTCCTGCGTGGACGCGATGCCGCATGGCTGCTCGCGGCGCTCGCCTGGGCACTCGTGCTCGTGCAGGTCTCGCCGCGCACCGACGCCGGTGAACTCGCGATGTATGCGCTGCTCGAGATCGGCGCGGTGGGCGTCGTGCTCTGGGGCCTGCGTGACGGCCAGCGACTCGCCGTCAACGTTGGCGTGCTCGGCTTCGCGCTGGCGACGCTCGGGTTCTATTTCGCGAGCCTCTATGACCGGCTCGGCCGCGCGCTCGGCTTGATCGGCATCGGCGTGCTGTTCATCGGCGGCGGCTGGCTGCTCGAACGCGCGCGGCGGCGCCTGGTCGCGCGCCTGCCGGAGTCGCGGTCGTGACGCCGCTTGTGAAAGGCCTCGTCGTCGGCGCGGTGCAGGTGCTGCTGGTCGCGGGCATCGGCGCCAAGTTCCTCTACGACCGTGCGAATTACCCTCGACTCTGGGTCGAGACGGCGCCCTACGATCCAGTGATGCCGATCCGCGGCCGTTACGTGAGTATCGCGCTGCTTGTGGACGCCGAGCGCGCCGCGCCGGACGTCGCTGCCGATCGCGCGCCGAACATGTTCCTGGCGCGGCTGGAAGCGCGCGGCGACAGCCTGGTCGCCGTGCAGGATGACGGCAATGGCCGCCACTGGATCCGCAGCAACCGCTGCGGCGATCGAAACTGCTGGCAGCTCGCCGAGCCGCTCGCGTACTTCATCCCCGAGCATGCGCTCGATCCATCAAACCCGCAGGGCGGCGCGACGCTCTGGGCGGAAGTCACGCTGCCGCCGGCCGGCGCGCCGCGGCCGATCCGCCTTGAAGTACGCGAGTGAGGAATGCCATGACACGCCGCATCCTGGTTCTCGACGGACATCCCGACCCGCGTGGGGAGCACTTCGTGCACGGACTCGCCACTGCCTACCGCGAGTCGGCACAGGCCGCCGGCCACGAAGTTCGCACCCTCGCCATCGCCTCGCTGGCCTTTCCGCTGCTGCGTTCGCCGGACGAGTTCCAGCACGGCATGGCGCCGGCCTCGATCGCCGCGGCGCAGGCGGACATCGAGTGGGCCAATCACCTCGCCATCTTCTACCCGCTCTGGCTCGGGTCGATGCCGGCGCTGACCAAGGCGTTCTTCGAGCAGGCGCTGCGCCCGGGATTTGCGTTCGGCCCGGCGAAAGGCCGTGGGCTGCCGCAGCAGAAGCTCAAGGGCCGTTCCGCGCGCGTGGTCGTCACGATGGGCATGCCGACCTACTTCTACAAGTGGTTCTACCGCGCGCATTCGCTGAAGAGCTTCGAGCGCAACATCCTGCACTTCTGCGGCATCCGCCCGGTGCGGGCGACCGTGATCGGCATGGTCGAGGAACGGGCGACGCGCGAAAAGGCGCTCGCGGCGATGCGCCGGTTCGGCGCGAGGGCAGCCTGATTAGATCTCGACTTCCGTCGCGAGCACCACCACGCGCCGCGTTGGCATGCGGAAGAATTCCGCGGCCTGCGCGCTGCGGCGCTGCATCCAGGCGAACAGCCGCAGCTTGATGCCGGCGATACCGTGCCGCGTGCGCGCGCGGACCAGGTGCCAGCCAAGGAAGTAGGTGCAGTCGGGATCGACCCTAAGTCCGCGCCGCGCGGCACCCGCGAGCGCGACGCCGACGTCCGGCGTCTCCATGAAGCCGAAGCGCGCATGGACGACGTGGATGCCGGGCAGGACTTCCTCCGGGTAACTGCGCGAGACGATGTCCTGGCGCGGCGTGCGCTGGATTTCGAGATTCAGGATCACGATCTTCTCGTGGCAGACGCGGTTGTGCTCGAGGTTGCGCAGCAGCGCCGTCGGCACGAAACCGCGGTGACTGACGAGGAAGACTGCGGTACCGGGCACGCGCGTGACGCCTTGCAGCAGCTTCGGAAGTTCCTCGAAAGGAACGGCGCGACGACGCAGTTCCGCACGCAGCAATGCGCGCCCGTCGCGCCAGGTGACGAACACGGCGAACATCGCCCCCGACAGCACGAGCGGGATCCAGCCACCGCTCGGGATTTTGGTGGCGTTGCCCATCACGAACGCCAGGTCGAGGATGCCGAACAGACCGAATACGACGAGGACGCGCCACATCGGCCACTTCCAGGCCGTGCGCGCCGCGATCGCGCCGAGCAGCGTCGTGATCACCATCGTGCCGTTTACGGCGGCGCCGTAAGCGCCGGAGAGGGCGCTCGAGCCCTGGAAGATCACGACGAAGGCGCAGGTCGAGAAGAACATGAAGACGTTCGTCGAAGGCACGTAGATCTGGCCGTGCGCGTCTGCCGAGGTCTGCAGGATCTTCACGCGCGGCAGCAGGTCGAGCTGCACGCACTGGCGGGTGACCGAGAAGGCGCCGGAGATCGTCGCCTGCGAGGCGATGATTGCGGCGGCCGTCGCGAGGGCGACCAGGTACGGCAGCGCCGCAGGCGAGGCCATCTCGAAGAACGGGTTGATGGTCGCGGAAGGCGACCGGAGTAGCAGCGCGCCCTGCCCGAAGTAGTTGAGCAGAAGGCCCGGCCAGACGACGAAGAACCAGGCGAGGCGCACGGGCTTGCGGCCAAAGTGGCCCATGTCGATGTACAGCGCCTCGCCGCCGGTCAGGACCAGGAACACCGCGCCGAGGATTACGAGAGCGAGCCCCGGGTGCCCTAACAGCACAGCGAGCGCGTATTCGGGATGGAGCGCCATCAGGATCGCCGGGGTCTCGATGATTTCGCGCAGCCCGAGTAGCCCGATCGAGACGAACCAGACCACCATGACCGGGCCGAACAGCCGCCCGATACGTTCCGTTCCGCGGCGCTGCATCGCGAACAGCGCGAACAGGATCCCGAGCGTCACCGGCACGACGAAGCGCTGCATGCCCGGGTCGATGATCGCGAGGCCCTCGACCGCGCCCAGCACCGAGATCGCAGGGGTGATCAGCGCGTCACAGTAGAAGAACGCCGTACCGAGCGCCGCTAGCAGCACGAGGCGCTTGACCAGCTTGCCGTTGTGCGTGAGCCTGCCCTCGACGAGCGCGACCAGCGAGAGCACGCCACCTTCACCGTCGTTGTCCATGCGCAGGATCACGATCACGTACTTGACCGTGATGATGACCAGCAGGCTCCAGAAGATCAGCGACAGCACGCCGAGCATGGCGTTGACGTCCGCCGCGCCGCCGGCGACGGCAGTCGCTTCGCGCAGCGCATACAGCGGGCTCGTGCCGATGTCGCCGTAGACGACACCCAGCGCGCCCAGGGTGGCCGCGGAAAGTGGACGCGATTGAGTCATGGGGAGGCGCCGTATGGCGGCGCCTATGATGCCCGATCCGAGTTATTCTCGCGAATCATGAACGCAGAACCCGCCACGAGAGCCGCAGGTCCCCGCGTCGTGCGAGCGCCGCGCGGCAAGTCCCTGAATTGCGGCAGTTGGTTGACCGAAGCGCCGTTCCGGATGCTGCAGAACAACCTCGATCCCGAGGTGGCCGAGCACCCGGACCAGCTCGTCGTGTACGGCGGTATAGGCAAGGCCGCGCGCACCTGGGAGGACTTTGACACCATTCTTTCGGTGCTGCGCCGGCTGAAGGACGACGAGTCGCTGCTGGTGCAGTCGGGAAAACCGGTCGGCGTTTTCCGCACGCACGTGGACGCACCGCGCGTGCTGATCGCGAACTCGAACCTCGTGCCGCATTGGGCCACCTGGAAGCACTTCCACGAGCTCGACCGCAAGGGCCTCATGATGTTCGGGCAGATGACGGCGGGCTCCTGGATCTACATCGGCTCGCAGGGCATCGTGCAGGGCACCTACGAGACCTTCGGCGCCTGCGCGCGCGAGCACTTCGGCGGCGATCCGCGCGGTCGCTGGATCCTGACCGCGGGTCTCGGCGGCATGGGTGGCGCGCAGCCGCTCGCGGCCACCATGGCGGGATTCTCGATGCTCGCGGTGGAATGCGACGAGTCTCGCATCGACTTTCGCCTGCGCACCGGTTACGTGGATCGCAAGGCGACGACTCTCGACGCGGCGCTCGCGATGATCGACGAGGCGTGCCGAGCGAAGCGGCCGATTTCAGTGGGCCTGCTCGGCAACGCAGCGGAGATCTTCCCGGAGCTTGCGCGGCGCAAGGTCGTGCCGGACGCCGTCACCGACCAGACCTCGGCGCACGACCCGCGCAACGGCTACCTCCCGCGCGGCTGGACGATGGCGCAGGCGGCGGAAGCGCGCCTGGCGGATCCCGCGCGCATTGAGCGCGAGGCGCGTGCCTCGATGAAGATTCACGTGCAGGCGATGCTCGACCTGAAGACCCTGGGCGCGGTGGTTTTCGACTACGGCAACAACATCCGCCAGGTGGCGAAGGACGAGGGCCTCGCGAATGCCTTCGACTTCCCGGGCTTCGTGCCTGCGTATATCCGCCCGTTGTTCTGCGAAGGGGTCGGCCCGTTCCGCTGGGTCGCGCTCTCCGGCGATCCCGAGGACATCTACCGGACCGATGCAAAGGTGAAGGAACTGACTCCGGGTGACGCGCACCTGCACCGCTGGCTCGACATGGCGCGAGAGCGAATCAAGTTCCAGGGACTGCCGGCGCGCATCTGCTGGGTCGGTCTCAAGGACCGCGCGCGGCTCGGCCTCGCCTTCAACGAGATGGTCGCCAAGGGCGAGCTGTCGGCGCCGATCGTGATCGGCCGCGATCACCTCGACTCGGGCTCGGTCGCGAGCCCCAACCGGGAAACCGAGGCGATGAAAGATGGCTCGGACGCCGTCTCGGACTGGCCGCTTCTGAATGCGCTGCTCAACACTGCCGGTGGCGCGACCTGGGTGTCGATTCATCACGGCGGTGGCGTCGGCATGGGATTTTCACAGCACGCCGGCGTCGTCATCGTCTGCGACGGCACCGACGCCGCGGCCGCGCGCATCGCGCGCGTGTTGCGCAACGATCCCGGCACGGGCGTGATGCGCCACGCGGACGCAGGCTACGAGCTTGCGATCGCCTGCGCGCGGGAGCAGGGGCTGGACCTGCCCTCGGTGCGCGGATGACGACGCTCACGCTGAAGCCGGGCTCTATCTCGCTCTCGGAACTCAAGCGCATCGCACGCGGCAATGATGCCATCGCGCTCACCGATGGCTGGCGCAGGCCGGTCGAGGCGGCGCTCGCGGCCGTGCGCGCGCGCCTCGCCGCCGGCGAGTCGCTCTACGGCATCAACACCGGCTTCGGCAAGCTCGCGAAGACGCGCATCTCCGACGACGAGCTCGCGACGCTGCAGCTCTACCTCATGCGCTCGCACGCGGCGGGTGTCGGCAGCCCGTTCGCGGACTCGACCGTGCGGCTGATCCTGGTGCTGAAGGCCGCGAGCCTCGCGCGCGGCTTCTCGGGCGTACGCGCGGTCGTGATCGAGCGGCTGCTCGCGCTCGTCAACGCCGGCATCCACCCCGTCGTGCCGTCCCAGGGCTCGGTCGGCGCCTCCGGCGACCTCGCGCCGCTCGCGCATCTCTCGCTCGCGCTGATCGGCGAAGGACGCGTGCGGGTCGAGGGGAAGGAACAGGATTGCGTCGCGGCCCTCAAGGCCGCGGGTATCGAGCCGCTCGAGCTCGGGCCCAAGGAAGGCCTTGCGCTCCTGAACGGCACGCAGGTCTCGACCGCGCTTGCGCTCGAGGCGCTGTTCGCCGCCGAGGACCTGCTCGCGGGCTCCATCATCACCGGAGCCATGTCGGTGGACGCCGCGCTCGGCAGCCGCACGCCCTTCGATGCGCGCATCCACATGGCGCGCGGCCAGCCGGCGCAGATCGCAGTCGCCGCAGCCTTCCGCGCCGTGCTCGGCGAGAGCGACATCGGCCGCTCGCATGAACATTGCGACCGCGTGCAGGACCCGTATTCGCTGCGCTGCCAGCCGCAGGTCGCTGGAGCCTGCCTGCAGCAGATCCAGGACGTCGCGCGCACGCTCCTGCTCGAGGCCAACGGCGTCTCCGACAACCCGCTGGTATTCGGCAAGGAGGGCGACGTCCTTTCCGGCGGCAACTTCCACGCCGAGCCCGTCGCCTTCGCCGCCGACAACCTCGCGCTCGCGATCGCCGAGATCGGCGCGCTCAGCGAGCGGCGCATCGCGATGTTGATCGATGACAGCCTGAGCCAGCTGCCGGCCTTCCTCGTGCGCCACGGCGGCCTGAATTCCGGCTTCATGATCGCGCAGGTTACTGCGGCCGCGCTCGCCTCGGAGAACAAGTCGCTCGCGCACCCGGCCTCGGTTGACAGCCTTCCGACCTCCGCCAACCAGGAGGATCACGTCAGCATGGCGACCTTCGCCGCGCGCCGGCTTGGGCCGATGGCGGAGAACACGCGCAACGTGCTCGCGATCGAGTTGCTCGCCGCCGCGCAGGGCATCGACTTCCGCCGCCCGCTCGCCTCCAGCCCGGCACTCGAATCGGCTCACGCGCTGCTGCGCAAGCGTGTTGCCTTCTACGACCATGATCGCCTGTTCTCCCCGGACATCGCCGGCGCGAAATCCGTCATCGCCAGCGACGAGCTCCTCGCGCTCGTCCCCTCCGGTCTAACACCCAGCCGCTAGCCGACGCGGCGATGCGCGAGCAAGCGCCGGGCGGGGACCCTCGCTCGTTCCGCCCGAACTTAGTCACTCGCTCGGGTCCCCGCCCGACGCTTGTCGGCGCACCGCCAAGCCGCACCGCACTCGGGTGCGCGCCCGGCGGCCCGCGACTACCCCGCCACCTTGCGCGCCGGGCGTGATGTGCCGCGACGCCATGCGCGCGGACGAGCCGTAGCGGGACCCCCGAGTGAGCGACTAAGTTCGGGCGGAGCGAACGAGGGGAGTCCCGCAGGCGAAGTCCGCGCGCAATGCGTTGTCCACGGCACGCGGGCAGCGCTAGTTCGCCGGGGGATTGTCCGCGAGCCAGCGCATAGAGCGCTCTACGCGTGCGCGACCACTGGGGTGATCGTAGAACACGACCTCCTCGAGCGAACCCGGCTCGAGCTTGCGATACGTCGACAGCCGCATCGCGACCGACGCAAACCCGTGCGGCTCCTTCGCCGCGTCGAGCCCGAATGCGTCCGCCTGGTGTTCCGCCACCCTCACCATCGAGTTCGTCACCGGCGTCAGCAGGTACATCACGACCGTGAAGATCGCAAACGCGAGCGGCAGTCCCGCGGGATCTGCGAGGTCGCGGATGCCCCAGCGCTCGCCGTGCCGCCGCTGGATCCGCCCGAACGCATGGTTGATGACGAAGTAGCCGATGCCGAGCGCGAGCGTGAAGCCGAGCCCGAGCTTGAGGCCATGGTGCAGGCTGTAATGCGCCATCTCGTGACCCATGACCGCGCGGATCTCCGGCAGCGAGGTACCGTGCAACAGGTTGTCGTTGAGCGCGATGCGCGCAGTGCCGCCGAGGCCGGAGACGTTCGCGCTGATCCGCTTGGTCTGCTTGGAGGCGTTGAACCAGAAAACGTCGTTCACCGGCACGCCCGTTTCCGCTGCCAGGGCAAGGATCGAGTCGCGCACTTCGCCTGCGGGCAGCGGGTGGTAGTCGTTGAACAGTGGTTCGACGACGACGGGCTGGACCATGAACACGAACAGGATGAACAGGAACGTCGCGCCGGTGGCCCAGAGCGCCCAGCGCTCGCGCACCCGGCGCACGAGTTTGTAGATGCCGGAGATCGCGAGGCCTGTAAAAGCCACGCCGATCACGGTGCCGATCAGCCACTCACCGAGGAAGCCGCCGGGCGTATGGTTCGACATCCCGTACTGGTGCTCACGGAAGTAATCGGTGTAGAGCCCCCAGGGCAGCGCCAGCACGGAAAGGGCGAGCAGGACGCCGACCGCGACGACGAGCGACTGCACCCAGGGCCCGCGGCCGCGTGCAGCCGCAAAGTCACGCAGCCGCGCGGCAAACCGGAAATGCAGCAGCAGCAGGCAAAGGGCGACGGTGATCAGGGTTCCCCAGAACTCGATCCAGTAGCCGCCCTCGTAATAGGCGTCGGATCGCTCGCGGTCGGCGGCCGGGATGGTCGCGATGTAGGCGTCGGTTGCGCGGCCTACGTCGAAAGTCGGTCCCCAGGCGGCTTCGGCCGGGACGGACAGTGGCGGCTGGTTGTCGCTCATTGTTGGCTCCATTCAACGGCACGTTATAGTGCGATCTTTGCGCTGCAACAAGCGAGTCCATGGCGACGAATCTGAAAACCGGGTTGATCGGCTGGCGCGGGATGGTCGGTTCGGTGCTGGTTGAGCGCATGCGCGCCGAGGGCGATTTCGCCGTCGTCGAGCCGCATTTCTTTTCCACTACGCAGGCGGGCGCTGGGGCGCCGGACGTCGGCCGGGGTGCGGGCTTCGTCGGCGACGCCAACGACATCGCCGCGCTCGCACGCTGCGACATCCTCATTTCCTGCCAGGGCGGCGACTACACCGAGGCGGTGCACCCGAAGCTGCGCGCAAACGGCTGGAGCGGCCACTGGATCGACGCGGCCTCGGCACTGCGGCTCGAGGACGAGTCCGTAATCATTCTCGACCCGGTCAACCGTCCCGTGATCGACGCCGCGCTCGCCGCCGGCCGCCGCGACTGGATCGGCGGCAACTGCACGGTGAGCCTCATGCTCATGGCCTTCGGCGGCCTGTTCCGCGCGGGGCTGATCGAGTGGATGACGTCCATGACCTACCAGGCCGCCTCGGGCGCGGGAGCGCGCGAGATGCGCGAACTGCTCGCGCAGATGGGGCACCTGCACCGCGCCGCGGGCGCGTTGCTGGACGATCCCGCGAGTGCGATCCTGGAGATTGATCGCCGCGCGAGCGCGGCCTTCGCGAACGGGATGCCTGCCGGGCGCCTTGGCTTTCCATTGGCGGGGAGCCTGTTGCCGTGGATCGATCGTGATCTCGGCAACGGCTACAGCCGCGAGGAATTCAAGGCGGGCGCGGAGGGCAACAAGATCCTCGGGCAGTCCGCGGCGCCGGTGCCCATCGACGGACTCTGCGTGCGCATCGGCGCGATGCGCTGCCACAGCCAGGCGGTGACGATCAAGCTGAAGCGGGCGATGAAGATCGCCGAAGTCGAGCGTGCGATCGCCGGTCAGCACGCGTGGGTGCGCCTGGTGCCGAACCAGCGCGAGGCCTCGCTCGCGCAACTCACGCCCGCTGCGATTACCGGCACGCTCGATATTGCCGTTGGTCGCGTGCGCCACCTCGCGATGGGAGAGGATTACATCACTGCGTTCACGGTCGGCGACCAGCTCCTGTGGGGCGCCGCCGAGCCGCTCCGGCGCATGCTGAGACTGCTGGTCGGACGCTGACCGCAACCGCATGTCCTTTATCGAAAGCACGGGCGCGCCCCTCGGCCGTCTGCTCCAGTACCCGGCCTTCACGCGCTTCCTGTCTGCGCGGCTGCTCGCCTCGGTCGCGGTGCAGATGCAGACGGTCGCGGTCGGCTGGCAGGTCTACGAGATTACCAATGACCCGCTCGACCTCGGTCTGATCGGCCTCTCGCAGTTCCTGCCCTTCGTGCTGCTGGTATTGCCGGCAGGCCACGTCGCGGACCGGCACAATCGCGCGCTGATCCTCGCGCTGTGCATTGCGCTTGAATTCTTCTGCGCACTCGCGCTGCTCGCGTTCACGCTCTCCGGCCTCGCCGTCGCCTGGCCGGTGTTCGCGGTGATGGTGGTCTTCGGCATCGCACGCGCGTTTTCGATGCCGGCCGGGCAGGCGATCATGCCGAACCTCGTGCCGCCATCACTCTTCTCCCGCGCGGTCGCCGTGAACTCCAGCACCTGGCAGGTCTCGACGATCGCCGGGCCGGCGATCGGCGGCCTCGTCTACCTCGCGGGCCCGGACGTCGTGTATGCCTCGGTCGCGGGGCTGCTCGCCGCGGCCTTCCTGTTTGTCATCGGTGTGAAGACGGGAAAGCCCGCGCGACCCGACACGCCGGACACCTGGCACACGCTGCTGGAGGGCCTGCGCTTCGTGTGGCGCAAGAAGGTGATCCTCGGCGCCGTGTCGCTCGATCTTTTCGCCGTGCTGTTCGGCGGCGCGGTCGCGCTCCTGCCCGCCATAGCCCGGGACATCCTGCACGTCGGCCCGGATGGCTTCGGGTGGTTGCGCGCAGCGCCGGGCATGGGCGCCGCTGTCGTCGCGATGGCGCTCGCCTGGCGGCCGCTCTCGCGCCACGTCGGCACGCAGATGTTCGCGGGCGTCGCGTTGTTCGGCCTCGCAACCATCGTGTTCGGCCTGTCGACGAATTTCCTGCTCTCGCTCGTCGCGCTGGTCGTGATCGGTGCCGCAGACATGGTGAGTGTCTACATCCGTCACATGCTGGTGCAGCTCGAGACGCCCGATGAGATCCGCGGACGAGTCAGTGCGGTCAATGCGGTGTTCATCGGCGCCTCGAACGAGCTCGGCGAGTTCGAGTCGGGTGTTACTGCGGCCTGGTGGGGAGTCAGGCCCGCGGTCATCGTGGGCGGCGTCGCGAGCGTCGCGATCGCAGGGCTCTGGATGCGCTGGTTCCCGGCGCTTCGGCGCATCGACCGCTTCCCGGATCCCGAATGACGATTGCTTGACCGGGCGCGGGCATCGCTGTATATCCGTACAGTATGCTCGGCAGGCCCGACAAGACACGTGGCGCGGTGTCCAACCGGACCGGGCGCTTTGAAGCGCTCGCCCTCGAGCGCATCGACGACGGCTGGGGTATCGCTGACGAGGAACTGCCGCCGATCCAGACGACCGTGCAGGCGGAGCCGCCCGCGAGCGTCATCACGCGCAACAACTCGCCGGACATCCCGTTCGATCTTTCAATCAATCCGTATCGAGGATGCGAGCACGGGTGCCCGTACTGCCTGGATGGTGACACCCGGATACTGATGGGCGATGGCAGTCAGAAGCCGCTCGCGGAGCTGAAAACCGGCGACGAAATCTACGGCACGGCCAGGCGCGGTTTCCTGCGCCGCTACGTCCATACGCGCGTGCTTGCACACTGGCGGACGACCAAGCCGGCGATGCTGATCAAGCTTGCCGACGGTACCCGGTTGATTGCGAGTGGCGACCATCGCCTTTTGACGGAGCGCGGCTGGAAATACGTCACCCAGTGTGAGCGCCCGGTCCAGCGCCCGTACCTCACGCTCAATAACAAGCTCATGGGATTCGGCCGGATTCCCGACTCGCTGCGTGGCGAACGATCGGCCGACTATCGCCGTGGATACCTGTGCGGCCTCATACGGGGCGACGGACACCTCGGCGTCTACCGGTACATGAGGCCAGGGCGTTCGCACGGCGATCAACATCGGTTCCGGCTTGCCCTGGCGGATACGGAAGCCCTTGAGCGCGCCTCGGAGTATCTGGCGGAATTCGGCATCGCCACCGACCGCTTCCTGTACCTGGCCGAGACTGCAGCGCGGCGGCGCATGGAGGCCATTCGAACGAGCGCCATGGCCTCGGTGGCCGCGATCGCACGATTAGTCCAATGGCCGGACCAGCCGGCGGCAGACTGGATGCTGGGCTATGTCGGCGGCATTTTCGACGCCGAAGGGTCATTCAGCGACGGCATTATTCGGATCGCGAATACGGACCAACGGATCATCGACGTGCTCCGCGACGGGCTTCTAAGCCTTCGCTTCGACACGGTCGTCGAAACAGTGCGACCAAAAGAGCGCAAGCCTGTCCACTATGTTCGCGTGCGCGGAGGCTTGCGCGAGCACCTGCGTTTCATGGGCAGCTTCGACCCTTCAATTACTCGCAAGAGGGATATCGAAGGTCAATCCGTCAAATCAGCTGCCCGTCTGGAGATCGTGGCCATCGAACCCCTGGCAGGCGACCGCGAGCTGTTCGACATCACGACGGGCACCGGCGACTTTATCGCCAACGGCGTGATCAGCCATAATTGCTACGCCCGCCCGAGCCACCAGTACCTGAATCTCTCCGCCGGTCTCGATTTCGAGACCCGGCTTTTCTACAAGCAGGACGCCGCGGCGCACCTTCGCGAAGAACTCGGCCGCCGCAGCTACAAGCCAAGCGCCATCAATCTTGGCGCCAATACGGATCCCTATCAGCCGCTCGAGCGCAAGCTCGGCGTCACCCGCTCGATCCTGGAGGTACTGGCCGAGGTCCACCATCCGGTCACGATCGTGACCAAGGGCGCGCTCGTCGTCCGCGACATCGACGTCCTTTCGAGGCTCGCCGCGGAACGACTGGTCAAGGTGTTTGTCAGTGTCACTACGCTCGATGACGAACTGAAGCGGCGCATGGAGCCGCGCGCGGCATCCCCGAGGGCGCGACTCGCGGCGATCGGCCGGTTGGCGGCGGCGGGAGTTCCGGTGGGCGTGCTGTATGCCCCTGTGGTGCCCGCCATCAACGACCACGAGCTGGAGGCGGTGCTTGATGCCTCGGCTGCGGCGGGCGCGACGACGGCGGGTTATGTCCTGTTGCGGCTGCCGGGCGAAGTAAAGGATCTCTTCTTTGAATGGCTCGAACTGCATTTCCCCGACCGTGCGCAGAAGGTGCGAAACCGCATCCACGAGCTGCGCGGTGGGCGCGACAACGATTCTCGCTTCGGCCACCGCATGCGCGGGCAGGGACCCTGGGCCGAACTCCTGCGCCGGCGATTCGACGCCAGCTGCCGGAAAAACGGGCTGGGAAGCAACCGCAATGAACCGCTCACGACGGCGCTTTTCAGGCCGCCAGGCCGCACGCCGGGACAGATGGAACTGTGGTGACCCGGGCGTATACTCAATGACACTCATGATGCGCTTGGCATTCCGGTCGATGTGTCGCGCAGCAACAGGCGCCGTGACTTTGGCGGCGCTCTCGGGCTGCATGACGGCACAGCTCGAGGAGGACCGCCAGCTTGCGACCTCGATCGCCTCGCATGAGGCGGTCGTGCTGCTTGCGAAGCCCCACGTCGAGGGCATCTCCGCCGAAGACGACTTCATGGACTGCGTCGGCGACAAGATGGCGAAGTCGACTGGCATCCAGGTTCGCCCGAACGACTTGTTCGTGGACTCCATGTTTCCCTGGCTCGAGCCTTCGACCGCGCCGCAGCGTCCGGAGGGCGTGACCAAGCTGCTCGCGAAGGACGTCGTCGCCGATCGCATCGCACAGAGCGGTGTCCGTTACATCGTCTGGATCGACGGCGCGACTCGCCAGACTGACAGCGGCGGCTCCATCACCTGCACGCTCGGGCCGGCCGGCGGCGGCTGCATCGGCTTCGGCTGGTGGGAGAAGGAATCCGACTACGAGGCGACGGTCTGGGATCTCACCACCGCCCGCACCGCGGGTTCCGTGTCGACCAACGTCACGGGCACCTCGGCCCTGGTCGGCGTGATCGTGCCGCTGCCGTTCATCGCACGGGTGCAGGGCACCGCCTGCGACCGGCTCGCGGGGCAACTCGGTGCCTTCCTCAAGGGCGATGACATCCCGGCACAAGCCGCGGGCACCTGAACGGCCCTCGGCGGGTCAGTCGGTGAACCAATGCCTGGGGCGGAGCCTCCAAGTTCGAAGGAATGACCCGATGCCGGCCGACCCTCACCGGGCGCCTGGCGGGGAGATTTAGATGAAATCCACTGACATCCTGCGCGCCATTGCGGTCGCGGCGACCCTCGGCCTGCTGATCGGCTGCATGACCGAACAGTCGTCCCAGCGGTCGGGTGATTCCGGTTCGTCAGGCGGCGGCTCGTC
>Ga0163150_10004261_pt1 | contig 19314 bp, 10 predicted proteins | sample OliLakLV19P2IB_FD_148628 | JGI IMG/M metagenome (GOLD analysis project Ga0163150, IMG submission 148628) | Freshwater microbial mat bacterial communities from Lake Vanda, McMurdo Dry Valleys, Antarctica - Oligotrophic Lake LV.19.P2.IB | ecosystem: Environmental > Aquatic > Freshwater > Lake >...
CTGATCGCGATTGCGTCGAATCGCCGTACATCTCCCGGATATACGCAGGTTCCCGTGCAATATCGAAGGCGTCGGTCGCATCCAGTTGCATGCGATAGGCCAACTCATACGACTGAATCCGCGCTTCGATCTCCGCGTCTTCGCCGCGCGCCTTGGCGTGACGCTCGTTCAGCGCCAACAACAAGTCCAGTTGAGACCGCTGCGCCTTTTGCCCGCTGTAATCGTTCTTGATGAATTCGATGAGCTTTTCGATTTCCGTATGCTGCGTATCGATGTACGTGCCCTGGAAAATCCCCGGCAAAAACCCGGACTGCCAGTTCTGCGACTCCTGGATCGGATAGCCGCGCGGGCACATGACGATGAACCCTGGCAAATTCTGGTTTTCCGTGCCCAGTCCATAGGTCACCCACGACCCCATGCTCGGCCGGATCAGGCGCGCGTCTCCGCAGTTCATCAGCAGCAACGACGGTTCGTGGTTTGGCACGTCCGCGTGCATGGAACGAATGATGCACATGTCGTCCACGCTCTCGGCCGTCTTGGGGAACAAACTGCTAACGGGAATACCGCTTTGCCCATAGTTCTGAAACGTAAACGGAGAGGGCAGCGCGGCCCCGGTCTTCCGTTCGGTGGACAGATACTCCATCGGAAGTTTCTGACCAGCGTACTTTTCCAACGCCGGTTTCGGGTCAAAAGAGTCTACGTGCGAGCACCCGCCATTGAGAAAGATGTGGATGACCCGCTTCGCGCGGCCGGGAAACTGCGGTTGCCGGGCGGCGACCGAATTGGTTGCGGCAACTTCCGCCTCGGCCCCGGTCAAGGCGGTCAGACCCATCATTCCAAGCCCCAAACCGGTCCGGCGCAAAAAGTCGCGCCGGGAAACGACATAGTCGTCAATCGTCAAATCATGGTGATCATATCGTCCGAACATAGCAATACTGCCTCTGCCACCCTTATTCTGCGCGTAACGGGAGTCCCGCGTCAACCTGGAATTCAATTAAAACGCTTGACCATTTCCTCCTTTCCTGCTATTCTATGAAAAGGTGCAAGGGTTTTGTTCCGGTGTGGTCTACAATGCGGTGAGGGTGCGTACCATGTTTATCCGGCTCGGAATCGTCGCGTGTACTGTTGCGTGCGTCCTGTTGCCGATGACAGCGCAAGCTGAAATCATCTACGACAATGGAGGGCCGGACTCGACGACCGGTGGCTCCGACAGCACGGTCTTCGTTTCACTCAACCCTGATTTTGCTTCCTTCGACGACTTTGTCCTTGATGCTGGAAGCAACACCATCACCGATATTCATTGGTGGGGCAACTACTATACTTTCTTCGGGGAAAGCCTCGACGATTTCTTTGTGATCTATATTTTCGACGATGACAACGGCCATCCCGATCTGTCCAGCGGGCCATTGCACACCATCGACGGCACGGGCGCGACGCGCGTAGATACCGGCCTGGACGTCGGCGGCGACGAAGAAATGCCGATTTTCGAGTACGACCTGTTCATCGATCCCATCACGCTCGATCCCGACGTGGTCTATTGGATGGCGATTACCAACGATTTCCACTGGCGCTGGCAGACGTCACTTGTGCCTGGCGGCGCATATCAGGTCGGTGGCATCAATCTGGAAGATAGTTTCACAGATTCCGAAGACGACCTCACTGCGCGCGATTATGGCCTGGCGTTTAATCTTACCGCGACCGTCGTCCCCGAACCTTCGACTATCGTGCTGCTGGGCGCGGGTATCGCCGCGATCGCTGCCGCGCGGCGGATGCAACGCCGCTAAAACGTAATCGGCGAGACGGAACTCAGTCGATGAATGCAAATTCGTTGGACGCCAACAGCACCTGCGCGTACCGTTCCCACGGTTCCATCGGAGGAGGCTGCGGGCCGCTAAAATCGTTTTCCGCTCGCCACTCGGCCGAATCCAGCGAGCCTGTAGCGACAGCTTGATCGTAGCGAAGCCTCGGCGCCCACCGGAAAGAATCAAACCCATCGGTTCCGCCGCAAGACACCACGAAATCGATGGTCTCACCCGCCACCACATCGACTCGCGCAACCTCCGCGGCGGCTTCCGTGTTGTGTACCGCGCTCTTCCACAAAATCCCCGCGCGATTGGACACAACATACCCAATCACACCATCGCCTTGACCCTCGGCCTCGCCCTGCTTCAGGGTCCCGGCAATGGTTATCGCCCCGTCACGCGGCGCGATCCAGCGGCGAATGCTCGCGTGGTTCGCGTCCATGCCCGCGTGACCGCCGCGCTCGCTTAGGCTGACGTACCGTAGCTCAGGATCGGGCATCGTCTCGCTCACGCGCCACTCGCGATCTGCGTAATGGGCAAACGCGGTAAAGGAAGTAACACGGCCCGCCGCCTCGTCGACAGACCCATATCCATACTGCCACGCTGGCGCGGGACGTGAAGGCAAAGTAGTCTGGTTGGCGATGAATGTTTCCACCATTGCGCATTCGTCCGCATCCGGCTCGCGTTGGTATACAAGCCGGTACAGTGCCTTCGCGCGGTCCAGTGCTGAACTCGCCGCAACCACATCCGTCCGCGACGCCAGTTCGCGCGCCTGTTCGATAACGAAGGGGCTGTTCATCATGAACAGCGCCTGTTGCGGCACCGTAGTGCGGAACCGCCGGGCGCTGTGCGTGTCGGGACTCGCAAAGTCGAACGTGCGAAACATGCCGGGAAGGTTTTGGCGCTCGATATAGCTGTACACGGTGCGGCGCGCGGTAAATGGCGGTTCGACGATATCCACGGAGGGCCCGCCCATCGTGAGATCAAGACTGCCCGAAGATGCCAGCACGGCGTCGCGAAGCGCCTCGAAATCAAGCCGGTGCCGGTTCTGACGCCACCACAACCGGTTCTCGGGGTCTTTGTCACGGAGCTCCGCGTTGTTGGAGCTGCTTTGCTGATACGTGTTTGAGAGCAAAATAACTTTATGCAGCTTCTTCGTAGACCAACCATCGTGCATGAAGCGCGAGGCGAGATAATCGAGTAACGCCGCGTGAACGGGCCGCTCGGTGCGCACGCCAAAGTCACTGCCCGTTTCCACGATCCCGCGATCAAAATGGTTCATCCACACCCGGTTGACCCAGACGCGCGCGGTTAGCGGGTTGGCCGCGTTCGCAATTGCCTCCGCGAGTTCGAGTCTTCCGCTGCCCTTCTCAAAGGGTTTGGGGCCACCTTCGCTCAATACCGCCAGAAACTGCCGCGGCACGTCATCGCCCTTGTTCTGCGGATTGCCGCGCTTGAAGATATGAGGGTCATAGGGTTTATCGGCATCAACCAATGCCATTGCGCGATCCGGCCGTCCCGCATGGGATGCCTTTACGCGGGCAATCGCGTTGTTCTTGTCCCGAACACGGTTTTGCGTCGGCACGTCATACATGGGAAGAATGTCGCCCTCGGCGATATTCGCGGGGCTGTCAGAGCCGTACAATGCTTGCCGCACAGCTTCATCATCGGCGTCGGGCAATGCAGTGGACGGCGTGGTCTCACCACGTTGCGCTTCGGACGCGAGCAGGTTCATCCACGTATCGTTCGCAGCGTGCAATACCGTCGCATAGCGTTTTGCCACGTCCGCCATCGACGCCGGTGGATCGCCGCCAAAAGCGCCCGCCACGCGCGGATTAATCTGCTTGTCTGCGTTCGCCGTGAACTGCGCCGTCAACGGCGCGGCCTGTTCCGCGAATCCTTCGGCCGGCAGCGCGGCAAATGCGGTCCAGGGCGCGAACAGCCTGTCATGCGCTTCGGCTTTCTTCTTGAGGTAGTCGCGCCAGCGCCCCACCAACTGCCAACGCAATGAACGGTCGCGCGCGAGCGTCTGGAACTGTTCGTCGTCGGTTATATCGCGCGTATCGAACGCTGCCAACATATAACCTTCGATTTCGGCGCGAGCATGCGCAAGCAGATCAACATGCAGCTCTTTTACCAACCCTCGTTCAGCGGCTTCGGCTTCTTGCAGTTTTGCGACATAGTCCTGATATTGGGGATTCGCCGGATCGGGTTCCCGGATCAAGGGCAGTTCCGCTGGTTCGGATGAACTCCGGAAAACGCCGTACAGGGCGTAGTAATCCTGCATCGATATCGGGTCGAATTTGTGGTCGTGACACCGGGCGCACGTCACGGTAAGTCCCATGAGACCTCGCGTGACAACGTCGATACGGTCGTCGGTAATGTCATGGACATTACCGAGAAAGTGCCGGTTCAGGGTAAGAAATCCCATGGCCGCCAAAGGACGTTTGTCGTCGCCAAGCTCGAGCTGGTCGGCGGCGAGTTGTTGCTTAACGAAAGTGTCGTATGGCAAGTCCTCGTTGAATGCACGGATAACGAAGTCCCGATACGTATGTGAGAACGGTATGTTCCGCTCACTCTGAAATACGTAACCTCTGGTATCCGCGTAACGCGCAACATCCAGCCAGTATCGTCCCCAGCGTTCCCCGTATCGTGGCGACGCCAGCAGGCGATCCACAACCTGTTCGTACGCGCCCGGAGTTGTGTCCTGTACAAAGGCGTCAACTTCGTCCGCGGTAGGGGGCAATCCTGTCAAATCAAAGGTAACGCGCCGTAGGAGTGTGTACTTGTCCGCCGAAGCAGAAGGCTTCAGCCCCGCCTTTTCCAACTCGGCCAGCACAAATGCGTCAACGTCCGTTCTCACCCACGCCGGATCACCGACAGCGGGCGGGGCGGATGCCGTCACGGGTAAAAATGCCCAATGGTTGGAGCGCGCGCCGGAAACACGGTCATCCATCGTAGCGACGGACACAGCACCCGCAGGCCATGGAGCGCCCATGCGAATCCAATCGCGAATTGCGCCAATGACTTCTTCTGGTAACTTGCCGGTGGGCGGCATTTTGGGTTCGCTGTCGTGCGCCAGCGCCTTTAGGATGAGGCTGCCGTCAATTTCACCGGGAACGATGGCCGGACCGGATAGGCCTCCCTTGAGAATGGATTCGCGGGAATCCAGCCGCAAATCACTCTTCTGATTCTCGGGTCCGTGGCATTGAAAGCACTGTTCGGCGAAAACGGGGCGAATCTTCGTCTCGAAAAACTCGATGGCTTCAGGATTGTCCGGAATGTTCACCGCCGGTTGGGTAACAGCAGTTTGTTTAAGGACATCTAGCAGCTTGGCCCACGCATCAGCATCGTTTTTGATCTGCTGGACCGCTTCGAGAAGGCGCTCGGCATCGTTTGCCGGTTCGGCGGTTGCGCTGACAACCGCCGCTACCGCTATGACGCCCGCTATCGCCATTCGCCGCCAACGGGCTATTTTAGGTGTACTGCGCATAAAGACATGATGCCTCAGGAGTAATCTACCAGCAGTGGCCGAGGCACGCAAGTAGGCCACATAAACGAATGCGGCCATAAAATCATCTTATTCGCCAGGGAACGGCTGTTTCACCCAAGCGGAGGGGGATTGCGGCAAAGTGATGCTTCGCGGTAAACTATACGATTCAAAGTGGTTATGCTTTTTCAATCACAATGGCACGCCATTTGCCTGTAGTTGGAGGGAAGTCATTGGGGTCTGACGAGGGAAACAGAACTGTGCGCCGTTTATCATCAATTGTACCGGTACTTCTTAGCGTCGTCGCATTGCTGATTGGAGGCAGTGTGATGGCCGCGCTCATTCTATTGCGCAAACCACCCGCCGAAGCATCGCCTGAAGACAAAGCCAAATCGATCCGCGTCGAGGCAGTCGCGGTGCATCCCCAAAGTGTTCCCATTACCATTGTAGGCTTCGGCGAGGTAAAGGCCCTGAACGTTGTCAAGATCGGCCCTGAAGTCAGTGGCCGCATCACCGAAATTCATCCCAATTTGCTTGTTGGGGGAATTGTGCCGCAAGGCGAAGCAATGTTCGTCATCGACCCGGAACCGTACCAGGCACGTGTCGAGGATGCCCGTGCCCGCGTTTCGCAATTGGAGGGGTCCCTGGCGCGTTTCGAGATGGAGTCGGAAAACGAAAAGGCGCGAATGGCGGCAATGGAACGCTCCCGCGATCTGGCCGAAGACCAGTACGAACGTCTGAAACAACTTTTGTCGGCCGATAGCGTTGGTACGCAAACCAGTGTTGATGAAGCCGAGCGGATTTATGTAAATGCGAAAGACCAAACCGATCAGGTTGAGAATGAACTGACATTGTTTCCATTGCGGATACGCGAAGCAAAGGGCTCGCTGGAGTCGGCCCGGGCGCAGCTTAATGTCGCAGAGCTTGACCTGAAGCGCACGCGCGTAGATGCGCCGTTCACTGCGCGAGTCGTCACGGTATCCTTGAAAAAGGATCAAGTCATCGCGCCCGGGTCCCCGGTCGTGACGATTTCCGACGATTCGATCCTCGAGATTAGCGCGCCATTGAACAGTGCTGACGCGCGGGAATGGCTGCGTTTCAACGAGAACCGGTCTAATCCCGGCGCGGCATGGTTCGCGGACCTCGAAAAGGTTGAATGCCGGGTTCGTTGGACGGACGATCCCGAGGGTCATTGCTGGATTGGCACGCTGGACCGCGTCGAATCGTTCGATCAGAATTCGAGGACCTTGACTGTCGCTGTGCGCGTAACGGGGGCGCAAGCCCTGGCTGGCACGAAAATGCTTCCCCTGGTCGAGGGCATGTTTTGTACCGTAGAGATACCGGGCCGCACCTTGGATAATGTGTACGGAATACCGCAACATGCCATCAACAATTTTGACGGCACTGTGTATATCGCGGCGGACAATCATCTGAAAACCGTCAGCGTTAAGGTGGCGAGGCGGGAAAAGGACCTTGCCTACATCGCGGAAGGACTCGAACCCGGCCAGCTTGTGATCACGACTCGGCTCATGAATCCCCTTGAAAACTCGCCGCTCGACGTGGCTATGGAACCGGCGGTGACGACGCCATGAAGGAACTGATTCGCGCGATTGTCGCGAACAATGTTTTCGCCAACGTCGTCATGATCCTGGTGATCGTCGTTGGCGTGATTTCGGCCATGAGCATGGTCCGGGAAAGCATGCCCGAGTTTGATCTCGGCCTGATTGCAATTGAAGTACCTTTCCCAGGCGCCGACCCGGAGGAAGTCGAAGAAGGCATCTGCCGCCGCATCGAAGCCGCAATCGACGGCATGGAAGGCGTGAAAGACTACAACACTACGGCGTGGGAAGGGTACGCAAATGTCGAGGTCTGGGCCGAAGACGGGTACGACATTGACGACCTGAAAGATGCCGTTCGTAATGCGGTCGATTCCATTTCGACGTTTCCCGCGCGCGCGGAACAACCGGTCGTGTATGAAGTGCGGGACAGCGATGAAACCATCCACCTCGCGCTGTGGGGAGACCTTCCGGAACGCCAGTTGAAGGAATGGGCTGAGAACGTCAGGGACGATCTTCAGCGCCTTCCCCACATTTCGCGCGTTGAAGTCTATGGTGCGCGCACGTATGAAATCAGCATCGAGGTTTCCAAGGAACGGCTCTGGGAATACGGACTCACTCTGGATGAAGTGACACAGGCGGTCTTTCAGGGAAGCCTGAACCTTCCCGCCGGCACGATCCGCACCGAGGGCGAAGAAATCCGCATCCGTACCATCGGGCGAAAGTACAATGGACGCGATTTCGCTTCCGTCGTGATTAAATCATCGCCCAATGGAGAAGTGATCACTCTCGACAAGGTCGCCGACATTCGTGATGCGTTTACCGAGAACCCGTCGTACTCGACATTTAATAATAGCCCCTGCGTGTTGGTTGCGGTGATAAAAGGACGTGGCGAAGATTCTCTGGCACAGTCGCAGGGCGCGCGCGAGTATGCGGCCCAAAAGGCCAAAGACCTTCCGGAGGGCCTTCACATCACGCCATGTTTCGACGAAAGTGAATTCATCACCGGCCAGATCAGTTTGCTGACGGAGGATGCGGTGTCGGGAATGCTGCTGGTGGTGCTGACGCTGTGGTTGTTCCTCAATACGCGGCTGAGCTTTTGGATCGCCACCGGAATTCCTGTCTCCTTTTGCGGCGCCATGATTATCCTGTACATGACGGGCATGAGCATCAATCAAATCTCCCTGGTGGGATTCATCGTCGTGCTGGGCATCGTGGTGGATGACGCCATCGTGGTCGGCGAAGCGGTGTATACTCACCGCCAGAATGGGCTGGGGCCGCTTGATGCCGCCATCGCCGGCGTGCGCGAAGTGGGCGCGCCAGTATTCGCGGCGATCATGACAATGATTACGGCATTTGTGCCGCTTGCGTTTGTCCCAGGAATCATGGGGCAAATTATTAAGGTAATGCCCGTCGTAGTAATTGCAACGATGATCATTTCGACGTTTGAAAGCCTTTTTCTGCTCCCGACGCACCTCAACCATTTGCCGGACGCCAACGCGCCGAAAAAACTTCGTCCTCGCTGGCAGGAACGGTTAATTGCGTTCCACGCATCGTTCGCGAACGGACTTCAATGGTTTGCCGAGCATTGTTACCACCCATTCGCGAAGCTGGCCATCCGATACCGCTACGTCACCTTAAGTTTTGGTGTCAGCGTCATGCTGGTCGCCGCGGGGCTCGTCGCAGGTGGTCTTGTGCGCGTCATCTTCTGGCCACCGGCTGATGGCGATCATTTGCAGGCATCGGTCGAGTTTCCGCCGGGCACGCCCGCCGAAGTCACCCGGGACGCCGTCGAACTGACGCGTGACGCCTTTGAACGGGTGGCCGCGCGCACCAAAACGGGAACGGGCGAACCGCTGATTCGCAATATATTCACTCGCGTCAATTCGTTTCAGGCCAACCAGGGATACATTAGCGTTGAAATGATTTCCGCCGGCAAACGGAACGTACACTCGCAGGACTTGTCCGCGGCGTGGCAGGAGGAAGTCGGAATCATTCCGGGCGCCGTGCAGCAGGCCTTCCTCGAGGACCAGATTGGCATGGGCGGGCCGCCAATTGAAATTTGGCTCCAGGGAGAGGACCGCGATGCGTTGCGCAGCGCTGCGAATGAATTGAAGAACAAACTCGCCGGATACGACGGCGTGTATCAAATTACCGACGATCTTCGGGCCGGTAAAACGGAAATGCAGATTCGCTTGAAGCCTGAAGCGCATCCCTTGGGTTTAACGCTCGACCAGGTCGCGCGGCACTTATATTCGGGCTACTACGGCGAGGAAGCGCAACGGTTCCAGCGCGGCCGAGACGACGTGCGGGTGCGCATTCGCTATCCGGAGGAGGAACGCGAAACGCTCGCGGAACTCGATAAAGTCCGCGTACACACTCCTCTAGGGTACGACGTGCCACTGATGTCGGTGGCGGAGATCACGATGGCGCCAGGTGTATCGAACATCAAGGGAAGCAATGGTCTGCGGCGCGTGGCCGTGACCGCGGCGGTTGATTTCAACCGGGCCAACCCGAGCGAGGTGGTGACGGACTTGAGCGCGAACTTCCTCGACGGACTGTGCGCGCAATATGGCGACATGTCGTGGACAGTGGAAGGGGTTGAAGAAAGCAACCGTGAGACATTGGCGGGCATTCAACGCGGTTTTGCTATTGCGGCACTGGGAATCTTTATCATTCTCGCAACGACATTTCGATCCTATCTCCAGCCGGTGATCATCATGTTCATCATTCCATTTGGAATCGTCGGCGCATTGTTCGGGCATTTTGCGATGGGCATTCCGCTGACGTTCCTGAGCCTGTTCGGAATTATCGCGCTGGCGGGCATTGTCGTCAACGATTCGATCGTGTTATTCGAATGCGTGAACGATCTGATTGCCAAGGGCACGCCGTTTTATGAAGCCCTATCGCTTGCCGGCGTGCGGCGGTTCCGCGCGATATTCCTGACCTCGACAACGACATTTATTGGCCTTGGCCCGCTCGTCTGGGAACGTGATCTCCAAGCGCAGGTCGTCATCCCTATGGGCGTTTCCATCGCCGCGGGGTCAGCGTTCGCAACCGTAGTAACGCTCCTGCTTACCCCCTGTCTCATCGCCATCACGAACGATCTGCGGCGCGCCGCGCATCGCGCGCTGCATGGTGTCTGGCCAACACCCGAATCGGTTGAGCCTGCGCGGAAACGAAACGAGTCCGCGGAACAACATATACCGGTCCCAACAGTAGCGGAAGCGGTGTAATTCGAGTTCTGCGTGAACGAACGGCGATCCGGTATAGTACGATGTCTTTTGGGAACCATACGAAGGGGGTGACGACATGTTCCGTATTGCATTCGCGGCATTGGCGGCTTTGATCGTTGCGAGCGGTTGTATTTCGGTGAAAGGAAACGTAAACGTGGAGGAGGAAGTCGCAGGCGCCGGAACGTTAATCCTTCGACACGTGGTGTTCTTCAAGTTCAAAGACGGCAGCAGCGATGCTGACATCCAACAAGTTCAAACCGCGTTTCTAGATCTCAAAAATGGCATTGATACCGTCCGTCACATCGAAGCCGGAACTAATGTTAGCGTCGAGAACCTCAGTGAGGGCTTTACCCACTGCTTCATCGTGACGTTCGACAACGCCGCCGGCCGCGACACCTATCTCACCCATCCTGTTCACGACGAATTCGTGAAATTGGCAGGCCCGCATTTAGACAAGGTCTGTGTCATCGATTTTGTGCCTGTTAGGTAGTTTGACCGGCCACAGTACCCACCGAATTGGAATTCGGCGCTACGTAACCTCTTGGCTTATTTGAACTAAGGAATTTTGAATATCACAATTCAATAAAATCAATTCCGTAAATCTAATTTAATCCGCTAATCACAAAAATTAAGTGCAAAAATCCCGTTTGACGTGTTACAATCCCTCCCTTGACCTGATGACATATGCCTCGACGTTCTGGGGAAGGCTCTTACACGCCTGTGAACAAGAGGCCCTCGCTTTGGCTTTACCGTGCCGTGCTTTCCATCTCAAGAGGGCGCTTTTGAATTTATAGAACCGGGAGTGCAAGCATGGGAATTCAGGCAACATTTCAGCGACGGGTTAGCGAGTATCTTCAGTCCTTGTTCGATGGCGATCCCGAATCGATCCAGAAAAGCCCCCTGTTCGCCGGCATGTCACGCCGCGATTTACTGTTTGGCGGCGGGTTGGCCGCGACGGTGTTGGGCGCGAGCGGATGTCCGCCGGCGGACATGGCGATCGAGGCTGCTTCGGAAGACGATGCGAAGCACGGCGAGAAAGGCATCGACCCGGTGTTGCGCCGGTTGGTCGAGCGTTGCACGTATGGCGCAAATCAGTACGAGCTGAACCTCGCCAAGCAGATGGGGTACGATGAGTACCTCGCCTACCAACTTGATTACAACCAAATTGACGATTCCGAAATGGAAGCACGTCTGTCAGGATATCAAAGCCTCCATTACTCCGCGAAACAGATGGCGCTCGCGGGCGAGATGGGCAACTACGACGTCTTCTACGAACTGGTGAATTCGACGATCCTGCGCGCGGCGTACAGCAAGCGCCAACTGTATCAGCGCATGGTGGAATTCTGGACCGACCATTTCAACATCTATATTGAAAAAGATTACATGTACTACCTCAAACCGGTGGACGACCGGGAGGTCATTCGCAAGCATGCAATGGGAACGTTTCCTGAGTTGCTGTCGGCAAGCGGGCACAGTCCGGCAATGCTGGTCTATCTCGATAACGATCCCAGTTCCAAAGAGGCGCCGAACCAGAACTACGCGCGCGAGCTTATGGAATTGCACACCCTGGGCGTCGGCAATTTTTCCCAGCAGGACGTGGAAGAGGTCGCGCGATGCTTCACGGGGTGGTCCCTCGAATACGACTGGGAAAGTCCGTCATGGGGAACGTTCAAGTTTTATGGTTGGGCGCACGATAGAAAAAGGAAAAAGGTGCTCGGGCACGACGTTCCGAGAAGGGGCGGTGTGGAAGACGGACAAACCGTCTTTGACATATTAAGCAAGAGCGACAGTATCGCGCCAATTTGCGCGCGCTTCATCGGAAAAAAAATCGCCAATTGGTTGTGGGGTTACGACCCGCCGGAGGCGCTGATTGACAGCATGGCGAAGTCGTATCTGGGCAGTGACGGCAGCATCAAGAAGATGGTGAAGACCGCGCTCAGCCACGAGTGGTTGAGCCAGGCGCAGCCCAAGCTGAAGCGCCCGTTCCACTACGTCATTTCCTCAATGCGCATGGCGCCATCGGATATCCCTGAGTTTTGGGGTGTGCGCTACGCATTGTCGTTGATGGGTCACGAACCATTCCAATGGGCGCCGCCCAATGGCTATCCGGACGCGCTGCAATTCTGGGGGGGATCGCTGATGCCGCGTTGGCGTTACGGCGCGCTCGTGTACACGCAGAATTACAGTCCGCAATTCGACCTATCGAAGTTTGAAGGCGAAATCGAACCCCTCCAATTCATGAACCGGCTTAATCGGGATTTCTTCGGCGGAAAAATTTCCGCCACCGACAAAGCGTTGCTGCTGGATTACGTTCAGGAAAATCCTTACTCCGAATGGCGGCGCAAAGAAGCGTTGGGACTGGCGATTTCCTGTTCCGGTTTTCAATGGTATTAGGAGAAACCTGCCATGCAAACGTGTAAGCAGACTGGCTGCGTCGAATACCGGAACCTGACGCGCCGGCAATTCATGGGCGTAAGTGCCGCGACGGCCGCCGTTGTCGGCGCGCCCTTGTGGTTGCCTCGTGTGGCGTATGCCGGAGCTCCGTCTACCCGCGACGTGCTCATCACAGTATTCCTCCGCGGCGGCGCCGACGGATTGTCCCTTTGCGTGCCGCATGGCGATGACGGCTACTACGCATTGCGGCCAAACCTGAACATTCCGCGGCCGGACAGCACGAGCGAGTTTGCATGTCTCGACCTTGACGGATTTTTTGGCATCCCCAAAACGATGCGCGGCATTTGCGACGCGTATGACGACGGCGACCTGCTCTTTGTACACGCCACGGGATCGATTGACGAATCGCGCTCGCATTTTCAGTCGATGAATGTAATGGAAACGGGCAAGCCGCTGGACCCGACCCTGTTTACCGGCTGGGTTGGCCGTCATCTCATGACCATTGATCCGGTGAATCCGAACGCAATCCTGCGAGCGGTCGCTATCAACTCGTCGCTTCAACGGTCGCTCGCGGGCAGTCCATTGGCGTTGCCGGTGCCTGATCTCACCAACTTCGGGCTCGACGGATGGGACGAGACCATGGACGAGCGGATCGCATTGCTGGGATCATCGTATGCCGCGGGTTCGCCACTACTCCAAACCCACGCGGCAAACACCATCACAACAATCGGCATGTTGGAAAATATCGGGTTCGAGAGCTACGCGCCATCGAACAATGCAGAATATCCTGACACGTATTTCGGCACGTCGTTCAAATCAAGCGCGGCACTGATCAAAGCTGCCATTGGCGTCGAAGCGATCGCGGTCGATATCGGCGGATGGGACACCCACGCGGACCAGCAGCCGCGTCAGGGCTATCTAGCGGACCTGATGCAGGAATTGGCGGACACGCTTGGCGCGTTTCACGCGGACATGGCCGGGGACGCGAGCAAGAATTATGTGGTGGTGGTCATGTCCGAATTCGGGCGCATAGCTTACGAGAACGGGACAGCGGGCACCGACCACGGTCATGGCGGCGCGTTGATTTGCATGGGCAACCATATTTCCGGTGGGCGCGTGCTGGCGAATTGGCCCGGACTCGCCGACGATGAATTGTTCCAGGGACAGGACCTTGCCATTACCATTGATTACCGCGACGTGCTTGCGGAAATTGTCCAAACACGGCTGGGTAATTCAAATCTCTCCACGGTGTTCCCGGATTACACCCCGGCGTTTCACGGGGTAACGGAGGCGTAGTTTCGCCTGCCACGCCTCCCCCAGGGCAATCGCGCTTAAGTCCCGAATAACCCGGCCTGACGCCAACAAAATTGGCGCCGTCGGGGGAACGGCTATGCGCGCAGCCAAATGACGTCCGAAATCCGCGCGGAGCGCCTTGGAGTGCGGCGGCGGGTAGCTGCCGCTTTCTATTTCCTGGGCATGATCGCTTCGTAATTAAGCGTAATTGCGCCTGAGCTTCGATTCGCGTGTTCCTGAAGTCTTCAAATTTATTCGAGAATTTCGAGTACCCCGAAGTGAAAGCGGCGCTGACACGCCGCAGTCCAAGGCGCTTCGCGCGGCCAGCCGACGTCTAAAATCCAGGCGAAGCGCCTTGGAGTGCGGCGGCGGGTAGCTGCCGCTTTCCATTTCCTGGGTGAGTTAGCTTCGCAATTAAGCGCGGTTGCCCTGACGCCTCCCCCTCTCTTAGCGCGCGCTTGGGCGCTGGTGCTATTCTCTTGAACGATCCCAGCGACTGCAGTTTTTGCGGCGCGAAAGATTCTGTCCGCAATGCATCAAGCGCTTCGCGCAATTGTTCGTTGGAACTTTCAACAACAAGGATTCTTTTATGGAATACCGCAATGTCGGCGCCTCGGGTCTGGAAGTGTCGGCGCTTTCATTTGGGTCGTGGGTGACCTTTGGAGATCAGATCGACGAGCAGATTGCCGAAGACTGCATGAAAGCGGCATGGGAAACCGGGGTCAACTATTTCGACAATGCGGAAGCGTACGCCGGTGGACGGGCTGAGTCCGTGATGGGCAGCGTATTGAAGCGCATGGCTTGGAAGCGGTCCGAAGTGGTGATTTCGACGAAAATTTTCTGGGCGGGGAAAGGTCCAAATCAGGTTGGCGTATCGCGCAAGCGGTTGATAGAAGGAACAACGGCAAGCCTTGCGAGACTTCAACTGGACTACGTGGACATGCTGCTGTGCCATCGGCCCGACTCCCGGACTCCGATTGAAGAGACGGTCCGTGCGATGAACTATCTGATCAATCAGGGTAAGGCATTGTATTGGGGCACGAGTTGGTGGTCCGCGAAGCAATTGCTCTCCGCGTATCACATTGCCCGGCGAGAACGGCTGATTCCGCCTACCGTCGAACAGCCGGAGTACAACATGTTTGCACGAGAATGGGTCGAGTCGGAATACGAGGGCCTTTACGATGAGTTGGGACTTGGACTCACGACATGGAGTCCCCTTGCAAGCGGTATGTTAACGGGAAAGTATAACGAGGGAATACCACCAACTTCCCGCGTGACGCTGAAGGGCTACGAATGGTTGCGCAAGGAATTCGAGTCCGGCGAAGGCAAGGCGCGAATTGAGAAAGTGAAAAAACTTGCGCCCATTGCAAAATCGCTGAATTGTTCACTTGCTCAACTCGCGCTTGCGTGGTGCGCAAAGAATCCACGCGTGAGCACCGTTATCACGGGAGCGACACGCCCGGAGCAGGTGGCCGAAAATATGAAAGCAATCGACGTTGTGCCGTTGATCACGCCGCAGGTCATTTTCGAGATTGAGAATGTTCTACAGAATAAGCTCGTTCCCGCGAAGACATACCGATAAAAAAATCCAGATTCTTCCCGTTACGATGAGTATGCACACCCAACGCCGACATCAGTATGCAACAAAACTCAGAACGTTTTCGATCAGACGTAGCCGTTGTCGCACCGAAAAGACTAAAAGATGCGCAACATTGGCCTGCCATTTCCTCCCGGAACGAAGTCTTTAATATCCATTCCGTGTGTAACAGCGCCTGAAACGATCTCGATCTGAGTTTCGTTGTGAGCCGCACGAAAGGTTCGAGCTTTCCGCGACCGTCATCTTGAACGAATGTGAATGCCTGGTTATTTCCCGTTTGACACAAAGAAAGCCGGCCCCGGATAACCGGGGCCGGGTACTGCTCGTTATTCAGCTTCGCTTTTTGCCTTCATCCACCACAGTAAAATCGGCGTCTGCCATGTCTTCACCCTGCTGTTGGCCGGCGGGTGCGTGAACGTACTCTGGACTGCCTGCACCCTGCTCCTGCGCCGTGCCGTCAAATGGACTTCCGTCACCCGCTGTTTCCGGTTGCGCGCCCGGCGCGGAGGCGTACAGGGCTTCGGCCATCTTGTTCGAGGCGGCCGTCACCTTCTGGACCGCGGTCTGGATACGCGTCAGGTCTTCGCCCTTCAAGGATTCGCGGAGTTCGGCGCACGCGGCCTCGATGTCCTCACGGTCGCGCGGGCCAATCTTGTCCGAGTTCTCCTTCAACGTTTTTTCAGTCGCGTATAGTATCTGGTCCGCATTGTTGCGGGCCTCGATGGTTTCCTTGCGCCTTTTGTCCTCCTGCGCATGGGACTCGGCATCCTTGACCATGCGGTCAATATCGGATGGGTTCAGACCGCTCGACGCTTCAATTCGGATTTTTTGTTCCTTGCCTGTGCCCAAGTCCTTCGCAGCGACGTGGACGATGCCATTCGCGTCAATGTCGAACATCACTTCGATTTGTGGAAGTCCGCGGGGCGCGGACGTGATGCCCTCGAGGTTGAAGCGCCCGAGCAGCCGGTTATCCTTCGCCAATTCCCGTTCGCCCTGCAACACCACAATTGTCACCGCGGTCTGGTTGTCGTCCGCAGTCGAAAACACCTGGCGTTTCGACACCGGTATGGTGGTATTCCTGTCAATGATCTTCGTGCCAATACCGCCAAGGGTTTCAATACCCAACGACAGTGGCGTAACATCGAGGAGCAACACGTCTTTTACGTCGCCCGCAAGCACGCCGCCTTGTATCGCCGCGCCGATGGCGACGACTTCGTCCGGGTTCACGCCGCGATGCGGCTCCTTTCCGAAAACCTGCTTGGCGGCCTCAAGAACGGCAGGCATACGTGTCATGCCGCCGACCATTACGACTTCGTTGATATCGGCCGCACTGAGGCCAGCGTCAGCGATGGCTTTTTTACACGGTTCCTTCGTGCGGTCTATCAGCGTGGTGCAAAGCTGTTCGAGCTTGGCGCGCGTGAGCTTGTAGCTCAGATGCTTCGGACCGGAGGCATCCGCCGTGATAAACGGCAGATTGATGTCGGTTTGCATGCTGGACGAGAGTTCGCATTTCGCCTTTTCGGCGCCTTCTTTGAGACGTTGAAGGGCCATCGCGTCCTTGCGAAGGTCGATGCCTTGCTCCTTCTTAAACTCATCCGCCAACCAATCGATGATACGTTGATCAAAGTCGTCGCCGCCGAGATGGGTATCTCCGTTTGTGCTCATGACTTCGAAACTGTCATCGCCAATAGCGAGGATCGAAATATCAAAGGTCCCGCCGCCAAGGTCAAACACGGCAATTTTTTCGTCCTTTTTCTTATCGAGTCCATACGCGAGCGCGGCGGCTGTCGGCTCGTTGATGATGCGCAAGACCTCTAGTCCGGCGATTTTTCCGGCGTCCTTCGTGGCTTGACGTTGTGCGTCATTGAAATAGGCGGGTACTGTAATTACGGCTTGCGTAACCGTCTCGCCAAGATACGTTTCCGCCGTCTCCTTCATTTTTTGAAGTATCATTGCGGAAATCTCGGGTGGACGATAACTTTTTCCCTGGACTTCAATTTGACAGTCACCTTGCGGGGCGCCTGTGACTTTGTACGGAACGAGTTTTTCTTCCGCCGTAACTTCACCGTGGCGGCGGCCCATGAATCGCTTGATGGAAAATACCGTGTTCTCTGGATTGGTAACGGCTTGCCGCTTGGCGGACGCACCGACCAGACGTTCCCCATCTTTCGTGAAAGCAACAACGGACGGCGTCGTCCGATTTCCCTCAACGTTGGCTATTACGATTGGTTCGCCGCCTTCAATAACAGCAACACAGGAATTCGTGGTTCCTAAGTCTATTCCAATTACTTTGCTCATGTTTAGTACCTCCTGGGAATATTGGTTCCTTCAAACTTGCATATGAAGAGCAACGGTTGTGCCGATAGTTCGGGATTTTTCGAGGATGAGACTCGAAAGACGGTAAGTATAGTTATTACAGTTCTTTAGGTCGTGCCGTCCAAGAGTAGTGTAGAATGGAAAAGCGAGCGGTCATCGTTCGAAGTATTCGCAATTGAAACGGTTTTTGTTTCAAACTGCGACCATAACTTGCGCGAAGAAAATAGTTGACATTTTGCTCTTTTGATGGGAAAATTAAAGTAAGACTCGGACTGCACGAGTGTATCTTGGGGTAGGAGACTATTTTGAGGGCTGGGCATCAATTAAGTCCCACATTGATCAAGCTACCGCCGCGCCATCTTGACAAATCGACGATCTCGATTCCATTTAACAAGGTTGCGCCGATGGGACGTGAACTCGAATATATGAGCCAGGCGCTGGCGAGTGGTTCTATTTCAGGGGACGGGAAGTTCACGCAGAAATGCCATGCCGGGCTTCAGATGATGCTCGGAGTGCATAAGGTGCTTCTGACCACATCGTGTACTCACGCGCTGGAAATGGCCGCCCTTCTACTGGATATCCGCGAAGGCGACGAAGTTATTTGCCCCTCCTATACCTTTGTGTCGACTATCAATGCATTCACGCTGCGGGGCGCAAAACCCGTGTTTGTGGATATCCGGCCCGATACCTTGAACATGGATGAAACAGCGATTGAATCGCTTATCACGCCACGGACCAGGGCAATAGTTCCGGTGCACTACGCGGGCGTCGGCTGCGAAATGGATACGATCCTTGACGTTGCCAACAGGCACGGCATATCGGTCATCGAAGACAACGCGCACGGGCTTTTCGGCAAATATAAAGGCCATAGTTTGGGCACTTTCGGGTGCATGGCCACACAGAGTTTTCACGAGACCAAAAATGTCGCATGCGGTGAAGGTGGGGCGTTGTTGTTGAATGATTGGAAACTCGAGGACCGCGCGGAAATCATCCGGGAAAAGGGCACAAACCGCAGCCGTTTTTTCCGGGGGCAGGTGGACAAGTATACGTGGGTCGATCTTGGTTCGAGTTATTTGCCGTCTGAGTTGTTGGCGGCCTTTTTGTACGCACAGCTCGAGTGCCGGGAAGACATTCAGACGCGGCGCGAGCGTATCTGGAAAACCTATTCGTCCGAACTTGCGGCCTGGTGCATTGATAACGGCGTCACGACGCCGGTCATTCCGCCGCACTGCGATCAGGCGTATCACATGTTCTACATGCTGATGCCGAGCTTTACCGCACGGCAAGGACTAATCGCACACCTCAAAGAACAGGGCATTCATGCCGTGTTTCATTACCTCCCCCTTCATACGGCGGACATGGGGATGCGATATGGCTATCGCGAGGGTGACTTGCCGGTGACGGAAGACGTCAGCAACCGGCTTGTGCGGCTTCCGATGTTCAACAGCATGACGTCCGGCGAACAGGCGATGGTTATCGACGCAGTGTTGGACTACAGCGCGCTGTAACGGGGAGGACCTCTTGGCGCGGCCTGTTACCATTCTCCGCGGCAAAGTACCGCTTCGCATCAGTTTCGCCGGAGGCGGTACCGACGTTGATCCCTACCGCACCCTTTACGGTGGATGCACCC
>Ga0163150_10004262_pt1 | contig 19310 bp, 30 predicted proteins | sample OliLakLV19P2IB_FD_148628 | JGI IMG/M metagenome (GOLD analysis project Ga0163150, IMG submission 148628) | Freshwater microbial mat bacterial communities from Lake Vanda, McMurdo Dry Valleys, Antarctica - Oligotrophic Lake LV.19.P2.IB | ecosystem: Environmental > Aquatic > Freshwater > Lake >...
GGACGTACGACTTTCTGACAAAGTGGAAAAACAACACCGCGTTCGTGGTGACTACCGGCGTCATCGGCAGCGTTGCCGGCAACCGCTGGCAGCTCTCGTTCCCAGCGGTAACCATCCAGGGGCAGGATCCGGGAGACAAGGAAGGCCTGCTGACCCGGGACATTAAATTCAATGCCGCAGAATCGACTGGTGATGATGAATTCTCGCTGGTCCTGACGTAGTAGAACGAAGGCGCGAACGGAGAACAGTGAACGGTAAGGGCGTGGAGCTTCGCGCCTTTAAGTTTCCCTTTCACCGTTAACTGTTCGCCGTTCACTGTTAACCGTTCACTGGAATCCCAATGACCCAAGAAATTTCCGGCGTGACCTGGTTCACGCCGAAAACGCAGACCGAAAAACCCGAAGACCAGCGGATTCGTTTCAAAATTCGTGGGCTGATCGGCACCGAGGCGATGGACGTAAACTTCCACTCCGACGATGATGGCCGCATGTCCATGACCGCGCGCGGCGGCAATGCGTGCCTGCGGTGCGGTTTGCTCGACTGGGAGAATGTTCTCAACCGGGACGGCAAGCCCCTCGAGTTCAACGCCAAAGAGTGGAAAGAGAGTATTGCAACACTGAACCCAGTCGATGTTGTCGAGTTGGCCCTGGCGGTCTGGAACCGCACGTTCCAGACGGAGGACGCACGAAAAAACTGATTGTGGCCGCCCACGTCGCGGCCGAGAGTTCACAGTTCAATTGCAAGACGTGCAAGTGGGGGAGGCACTGCGACGAGAGCAATCCGGCGAAGTTGCCGGACTGGTTTTCGATCCCCGGCGTGATCGACTCGCGCACCTGTTTTTTGCCTATGATCAGCGCCGAAACGCATCGCTACATGCGGCTCTACACGCATTACAAGAATCACTTCCTGCCCCATGCGGGCGGGATCGCGGATCAGCCGCACCACTACATCGAGGCGATGGAGTTGCTGGATAAGACGCTCAACCAGATTCAGGCTGCACAGATCGAGCGCGAGAGAAAACGGGCCGAACGTGATAACCATTGACGTGCGCAGCAACATTCGCGAGTTGCAACGGAGTCTGACAGAACTCGAGGATGGCGCCCGGCGCAAGGCAACCGTCTCGGCGCTTAACCGCACGGGCGAAGCCATGGTTACCGAGGCGGCGCGCAGCGTGCGCAAAATCTATTCGACGTTGCGGGTAAGCGTGATCAAAAAAGGGTACTTCCGCCTGGAGAAGGCAAGTCGCAGTAGTAATCTGACGGTGAAGATCCATCCAAAGGGCGGCCGCATACCGCTGACGTTCTTTCCCGCACGGCAGAACAAGAGGCGGGGCGGTGGGGTAACGGTCCGCCTCGGCACGGAAACAGTGACGATCCCGCATGCATTCATTCGCCGTCGTGGCGCGAATCGGGATGCGGTATTTCTGAGAGCCCAGGACTTCAAAGGGACGCTCTACAGCAAGGGAAACTTCCGCCAGCAGCGAGCAGCAAAAACCGGCAATGACTTGCCGATTGCCGAATTGTTCGCCCGCAGCATTCCGGAAGTCATCTTGCGCAACAAGATCGACGCGACCCTGGTGCGCTTCGGGTCGGAGCGGTTCGGCCGCGAATACGAGCATCAGCTTAAGTTTTGGCAGGACCGATTCAGTAACCGGGGCTAGGCATGGCGAAAAGCACCATCATTCTGACGGCGGAGGACCGCACAGCGGCTGCCTGGGCGTCCGTGCAGCGGAATGCCTCGACTTCGATCGGCGCCATTACGCGCATGGTGCCGGGGCTCGCTGCTGCCCTGGGGGCCGCCGGCCTGACGCAGATCGTCACCGCTGCTGTCCAGGCGGCCGCGAAAGCCGAGGACTCCAGCAAGCGCCTGGACGCCGTGCTGCGCGCCACCGGCAACACGGTCGGCTTCACCCGCGACCAGCTCGACAGCATGGCCGATTCGATGGCCAAGAGCACCACCTTCGATGACGAAGGCGTGCGCGATGCCATGTCGGTGCTGGCCAAGTTCGGCAAGTTGCATGGCGAGGTGTTCGATCGCGCGCTGAAGCTGTCCGCCGACTATGCCGCCTTCACCGGCGGCGACATGGCCGAGGCGGCCCAGGCGGTGGGCAAAGCCTTCGCCGATCCGATCAACGGCGGCATGATGCTGGAGCGTCAGTTCGGCAAGCTGACCGACGCGCAGGACGCTTCGATAAAGAAATTCATGGAGCAGGGCAACATCATGGCCGCCCAGCAGGTGTGGGTCGAGAAGCTGGAAGGCGCGATCGGCGGCACCGCCGGCGCCATGAACAGCGGCCTGACCGGCGCGACCTCGGCGGCGATGAAGTCCTGGGACGAGCTCATGGAATCCATGGGGCGCAGCGGGGCCACCAAACTGATCGTAGAAAACTCCCTGCTCTCGATTTCGGCGCTACTCGATGTCGTAAAAAAGAAAATGGAGGACGTGAACAAGGAAACCGCCGGCATGATCGAGCGGTCATCCGGAAAGCTGCGCCCACTGGCGCCGGAAATTTCCGGTGGTGGACGCGGCATCGGCGACCTACAGGCCGGGGCAACAATCGACGAAATGGCGGTCGCCGGCCGCGCCGCCCGAGCGCGCCAGGACGAGGAAGCCGCCCTGATCCGCGGCGCGAACGAAAAGCGCGCTGCGGCCATGCAAAAGGTGCGCGCGAAAGCACAGGAAGAAATCGCCGCGGAGACCTACAAGCGCTGGCAAGACCAGATGCGAGCGCACCTCAAGATTGTCGCAGACCTGCGCCAGACGGACTTCGACAACGCCACGCAGCAGGGCGCAGAACTGCGCAGGTTATTTGAGGCCGACCAAAAACAGAAGCTGGACGTCGAGATCCAGTCCGGCGAACAGATGCGCGAGCTGTTCGAGCGCAACAAGCAGGACGAAATCGACAAGGCCGAGCGGCAGGAAGTCGCAATGCACAGTTTGCAGAATCAACTTCTGACCGAAAACGAGGTGCGCAAATTCGCCTACGAGGAAGATTTTAATCTGCTCAACAACACGCTGGGCATGAAGAAGGATGCGCAGGAGCAGTATTACACGCTGATGGGCCGGCTCGTGCAGCGCAACGAAAAGCAGAAGACCGCAATCGAAGACGCGGAAATCAAAAAGCGATACGGCATCGCCACCGTCTACCGGCGTTTCGATCTGAATTCCGCCGGGTTCTTCGCGGATCAGATGGGCACGCTGATGCAGACCAAAAGCCGCAAACTGTTTGAGATTGGCAAGGCCGCCGCGATCGCCGGCGCAATCATCGACTCGTACAAGGCCGCGACCGGCGCCTACGCCGCGCTGGCCAGCATCACGGGCGTCGGCCCGGTCCTGGGTGCAGCCGCGGCTGCGGCGGCCCTTGCGGTGGGCTTCGCGCGCGTATCGGCGATCAAGTCCACCAGTTTTGGCAGCAGCGGCGGCGGCGGCGGCTCGGTCGGCACCTTTGCCGCGAACCCGAGCACCGGCCTTCCAGAAAGCACGACAGGCTCCGGGTTTGATGCGCCGGTCAGCCCGCTGGGCACGTCAACCGTGACCCGCCGCGCGTTGAATCTGAACATCCAGTTCGTCGGCTCCGGCCGTTATACGCAGGAAGAAATTCGCGACTCGCTGATCCCGGCGCTGCGAGAAGCCATCGACGATGGAGTACTGGTTTAATGCCCACCGGCCCGCTGATCCTCTATGAAAGTCGCCTGAACGACGCTGTCCCGGCGGCGAGCACCACCGCCACCGGCTTCAATGTGCTCAACCTGCGCGACGGCCGCCAGTATTCGTTTTGGAAACCGTCCGCCATGCCGGCCACCGTGACGGTGGACTGTGCCAGCGCCAAGGCCGCCGATTACCTGGCCGTTTACGCGCATGACCTATTCACCCGCAGCGCCACGATCGAGGTGCGAAAAAGCACCGACAACTTCAGCGTCAATGACGTGCTGGTTGCCACGCATACGCCGAGCGACGACAAGCCGATCCTGGTGATGTTCACCTCGACCACTTCGCGCTACTGGCGCATCCGCGTGCTCACCGGCACGGCGCCGACGATTGCGATCGCCATGCTCGGCATCCGGCTGGAGATCCCGGCCGGCGTGCGCGAGGGCTTCGATCCGATTGGCCGCAAGTCGGTGGCGCAGTATAACCAGTCCGTCAAGGGCTACCCGCTCGGCAAGGTCATCAATTACCAGGAGTGGAAAGAAAGCCTGCGCTTTGAGCTGGTGACCTGGACCTGGGTGCGCACCACCTGGGCGGTGGCCTGGGATGCGTGGCTGCAGTCCGAGCCGTGGTTGTTCGCCTGGAACCCGGACACCTACCCGAAGGAAACCTTTCAGGTGAGTGCTGACGGGCATTTCAACACGCCGCACAAGAGCGGCAGTTATTGCGACCTCGAAGTGCCGGTGACCGGGGTGATGCCGTGACGGAGCAAGTCCTTTCGCAGGTGCTCGAACTAGATCTGCCGCGCTGCCAGCATACCTACGGCATCGCGCCGTGCACGGCGGCCGGCGCGGTCGGAACGGAGTGCTACAACACATTCAAGACCTGCCAGGACAAGCCCAACTACCTGCAAGGCACGCAGACGGTGCGTTTCACCGGCATCGGCGGGCCAATCGACAAGACAGCCGCGGCGCGGCCCTACATCACGCGTCTGCAACGCGCGCCGACGGAGCTGGACCCGGAGGAGGGGATGGGCCGCCGTGCCTCATCCAGCGTCACCATGATCGACGAGGCGTGCGCGGACACGGAGTTCGACCCGTACATCGCCACTCGCGCAGCACGCGCCGGCGGCACGTTCTGGACGCGGCTGCTGGCCCGCGTGAACAACTATGCCGGGCGCACCGCGCGCATCAAGCACGGGTACGTCGATCGCGGAGTGTTCGGCACCTACATCACCGAGCAGTACATCGTGGAAAAAATCACCGGTCCCAGCGGCTCCGGCGAACTGACGATCACGCTGAAAGACCCGACCAAGCTGGCCGACCGCTCGACGACGCCCACGCCCACCAGCGGCAAGCTCGCGGCGGTGCTCGGCATCAATGACCTGCAGATCACCCTCGGCAGCGGCGACGGTGCGCAGTACCCGGCCTCCGGCTATGTGCGCATCGGCGACGAGGTCATCCGTTACGGCAGCAATACCGCCGACGTGCTGTCGATCCCGGTGTCCAGCTATCGCGCGCAGTTCAGCACCGCCGCGGCCGAAGGCGCGATCAGCGACGGCGTGCAGCTATGCACGGTGTGGGACGATGCGGCCTGGTACACCGTGATCAAGGACATCCTCAACAACGCCGGCATCGTCGATGCGTCCATCGACCTGACCGGCCTGGCCAACGAGGACGCCACCTGGCTGGGTCCGTCCTACCGAGTGACGCGCTGCCTGATCGAGCCGATCGCGAACGACGAGCTGCTGATGGACTTGCTCAAGCCGGCGCAGGCCATGCTGTGGTGGGATCCCGAGGCGGCCAAGGTCCGAGTACGCGTTTTTGCCCCGCAAGCGCCGTCTTTCGTTGTGGCGCGCACGCTCGACCAGAGCGGCTACCTGATGCGCGGCAGCGTCGAGGTGGAGCGCCTGGAGGACCTGCGCATCACCCTGGCCGCCGTGTATTTCGGCCTGACCACGGCGGTGGTTAATGTCGAGGAATCGAAAAGCTATAACTTCGGCGAGTTGACCGTCGATGCCGACGCCGAGTCGGCGGACGAATACAACGAGCGGCGCGTAAAAACGTTCTACGTGCCGTGGTTCGGCGTCGCCAATATTTTGGCTATGCGGAGTCACTCGCGCCGCTATGTGGCGCGTCACCGCGACACGCCGGAGAACGTACTGTTCGATCTGGCGCCGAAAGACGGTGACCTCGAGGTCGGCGACGTGGTCGACATCCAGTCGCAGACGCTGGTGGACGAGGACGGCCAGATCCGCACCGCGCGCCTGCTGATCACGCGCAAGGAACACCTCGGCACGCACATCAAGTTCCGCGCCCGCGTCACGTCGTTCGATCAAAACTACGGTTTCATCGCCCCGGCCGGCGCACTGGCTTACCCGAGCAATGCCGGCTATGCCGTTGTCGCCACGTCCGCAGGGCTGCAGAGCGACGGCACGCCCGGCTCGTTGATCATCTAAACACGGTCTGAGGAAAAAATGGCAACCCCTTCGAAACCCTTTACCGCCATCGTCGATGCGCAGATCGATGTCGATTCGCCGCTGACGGACACGCTGATGACCGCCTACCGAGACCGCGACCAGCACCTCGCGGAATGGCTGGGCGGGTCCTACGTGGCAGCGGTCGATCACGATCACGACGGCGTGAACTCGAAACTCTTGCCCGGCAACGTCGCTGGCAATCTGTATATGTACCACCTCTATCCATAATTCAAGGAGCGCCCCGATGAAAAAAATTTCCCGCCGCGTACGGCAGCAATGTTTCGCTGTGAGTTTTTTTGCAATTCTGGCGCTCGCCTCGGTCAGTGGTTTTTTTGATCGCCTCTGGAGCGGGCTGGGCCTGCTTTGGGCGGCCAGTTCGCCGGCGTGGGCAAGCGTGCCGTACGCCACCGCGACACCGGGCTCGCTCACGGCCGCGAACACAGCGACCGACGGCACCGGCACGACACTTCTGCTGCTTACCTCGCCCGCCGGCGGATCGTTCTGCGAGCGGGTGCACGTTGAGCACCTGGGAACCAACGTGGCCACGGCCGTGCGTGTGTTCCGCAATAACGGCTCTACCCCGACCGTCGCAGGAAACAATTCGCTGATCGCGAGCAAGACCGTTTCCGCGAATACTTTATCGCAGGTCGCCGAGGCGATCGGCTATGACATCGTCGTGAACGCATCGCTCAAATCGACCGAACGCATCTACATCTCGATCGGCACAGCGGTCGCAACCGGCCTGCAATTCACTCCTTACGGCGGAGATCTCTGATCGTGATTTATCCAGGAATGTTGCCTGCACCGTTCAGCGCGCAGATGGTGCCGCGCCCCGGCATGATTCAGGTCGTTAATCCGATCAGCGGATTCATTCTGCTGGACGTGGCCGGGGAATTTCCGGTGCAACTGCCGCACGCCGTAAAATTCGCCCAGTATCAACTGGTCGGCGGCGGCGGCGGCGGCGGCGGAACGGCGAACGCCAGTGGCGTCTCCGGTGGCGGTGGCGGTGCAACTGGGGATCAAATTTTGGGCAAGCTGCAAAACACCGGTGTGGTCCTGGTTGCGACCATCGGCGGCGGAGGGTCGGGCAACACCGGCGGAAACGGCAGCACCGGCGGAACCTCGACGCTGGTGAGGAACGGCGTCACCCTGGTATCGATGCCCGGCGGGCCGGGTGGACTTGTGGGTATTGGCGCCGCGGGCGGCATCGGCGGAAGTCCTGCTGGCGGAGGGTCGCACCCGGGGGCAACAGCCACTACCGCGGCAGGCAGTAATGGTGCTTACGGTGGCCGTGGTCCGACTTTTTCAAGAGGTGGAGACCCCGCCGGCGGCGGCGCGAACGGAAACAATGGCAATTACGCTGGCGGTGGCGGCAGCGGGTCGGGCGGTTTTTCCGGCGGTGCATCTGGCCCACTGACTGGCGGTTCTGGCGCGGCCGGCTTGCTGGTTATCTGGTGGTAGTTGTCTAGAAAGGATCAAAGAATGAAATTCTACAAATTCGTGATTACCCTGTGGCGCGATCGCGCAGCGGCCCGGCGCTCGGCGCGTATCGCAACCGAGTTAGCGGAGATCAATGCGAAAGTTGGCGTGGTGGAAAAGTTGGCGGCCGACGAACGGGAGCGCGTGCAAAGACTGGCGGGATCAGCCGACCAGGTCCAGGCACTGCAGCGCCGCCGCGACGACCTCATCGAGCAGCGTCAGGCCATCGTCGGGCCGGAGGAGACGCTCGCCGGCGTGCTGCTCGCAGCGGCTGGCCTGCATCCGATGGTCGGCAAACTCGGCTATCAGGTCATCAGCGCGGACGGATCGGAGGTCATTAGGGTGGTGGATGCAGAGGGCAACGAGTTTCCTGCCAATGCAGTCGTGGAATACGATTTGCTGGAGATCGATGCGCCGGCGCCGGACTGGGCACCGGCGAAGCTGGCCGAGTGGTTCCCGCCGAAGCGGGCCGGAGAAGTGACAATCTGAATTAGCACAACCCACGGACTCTACCGGTAAGCTCTCGGCAGAGACCGCGCGAAACATCAACCGGACGGAGAAGCGCAAATGGACGACCGACGTATTTTCTTGCTCATCGTGATGTTCGCGATCATTGTTATTATTGGGATGATCATAACGGTGTTTCGTGCGGCTCAGAACAACGTGGAATGTTGGCAACTGATCTCCACCCGCAGTCGCATGGGCGAGGAACGCGCGGATCCGGACAAAATAATGAAACTCATCGCCATGGTGGTATTCACCGGCGTCACGATCTACTACGTTTACTCGAGCCCGCTCGGCGGCGACGTGCTGCTGCTGATCACCGCCTACGTTGGATTCGCCACCGGCGTCCCGGCCTTTAACGCAAGTTTGCGATCACGGCAGGATGCCCCCAAGCCGTGACCAGTTGCGCCCTACGCTGGGTGCTCGCCGTTGCGATATTCGTCGTGGCGGTGGAGAGCCATGCCCGCGATCCGGGCCGCGATCATGACCAGGCGGCGCGCGGCGCCGTCGCCGAGCTGCTCAGAGAACTGCACTACGACGGCCCGCCGCCGGCGATCACCTGGGTCATCGCCCATGAGGTCGTCGAAGTTTGCGGTTGCACCGTCGGCGCCGACCGCCGCTGGGCGATCTATCGCAAAAATACCGCCTACCTGTCCCGCGCGCTCAACCTCGCCGACCCGTTCGACCGCTCCGTGCTCCTGCACGAGCTGGTGCACCACATCCAGTGGATCGCCAGCGGCCCGGCGGTTGACTGCCACGAATGGCACCGCCGCGAAGTGCTCGCCCATGACGCGCAGAACGCCTGGCTCATGGATCACGGCAGCGGCCAGCGGGTGATTTTCATCGGCACCTGCCGATAAAAAAAGCATTCACCGAGAGAGACGATGATGATCAGCGTTGACGATTACTTCAAAAGCTCCGAGAAACACCGCACGCTCGAACTCGATGCCGTCGCCGAGGCCATGCTGGAAAAGGTCGAGGGCCTACGCGAAGAAGCCGAGGCCGACGGCATTTATTTCTACAGCGACCCGGACACCGGCACAGAGATCTCCGGCGCGAAGGGCGGCAGCGGCGCCGGCGGATTCCGGCCGCAGAACTCCACCACCGGTGCGGCCCGCTCCGCGCACAAGACCGCGCACGCCGTCGACGTGTTCGACGCCACCCGCAACTTCGCCGCCTGGTGCATGGCCCACCTCGATCGCCTGCGCGAGCACGGCCTGTACATCGAGGATCCGCGCTGGACCCCCGGCTGGGTGCACCTCCAGGACGTGCCGCCGCGGAGCGGAAAACTCTGCTACATCCCGGCCGCCACGCCCGCACTGGCCGACTGGCCGCCGCAGTGGCAGGCATGATCCCCATCCCCATCCCCATCCTGGCCTACAAATGGATCGCCATCGCCCTGGCCATGCTGGCCATCATCGCGTGGGGTGGAGTTGGCTGGTCCGGCAAACGCGCGGCGCAACTCGAATTCGCCGACTACAAACTCGCGCAAGCCAGGGTCGTGGCCGACCAGCTCGCCGAAAACCAGCGTTTATCTGACGCGCAATCCCGTCGCGGCGCCGAAATTTCAGAGGCCTACCAAAAAGGAAAAATAGATGTCGCCAAAGCTTTCCAGCCGGCGCGTGCAGAGCTACAACTGCTGCGCGCCCGTTATTCTGGTGGTGCTGCTGGCGGGATGCAGCAGCCTGCCGACGATGGTGCCGGCGCCATGCCCAGCCCCACCGACCCCGCCCGCCGACCTCATGCAGTCGCCTGCACCGATCGACCCGGCGACCTCATTGATGCCGCTCGTGGAGTCGCTGCAGAGATTGAGGGCTGTGCCGGAAAAATAAGGCAACTCGCAGCGCTGCAGGCGTGGGTGCGGGGCCTGGCCGCCAAACCGCATTTCACTATCCGGGAAAAATAGTTCTTCGAACCCCTTTACAGCTAATACGGATACCGTATATAGTCACTACATGGTCGCAGTGGCCATAACACCAGGCCCCGGTGAGTAGGGGGAAAAGGAGAATCAAAATGAGAACCATAACCTGGAATAAAGGCGCGTACTGGATGCACGCTGATGGGTACGACGGGCACAAAATAGCCTTCGAGAGCATCGCCGATGCTCAGGCTTTGGCACTCGCCGAAGGAGAGACAGGCGAATTCTTGGAGTCGGCGCCGGTCGCGGTCGCGGTCGCCCAACCAGGTATGCGGGCCTGCCGTGAATCCTGCCGTGAATGCGGCGCCCCAGGACACGTTGATGGGCGTGGCCTTGGCATCTCCTGCGGCTGCGCCGCAGAGTAAGTGGCGTAACCACTTTCACCCCAGCGCCCCTGCTCACGCGGGGGCGCGGGAGAACCGTGAACCCGCGCCGACCGGATGTCGGCACCGCCTGAGGTCTTGGACCGATGGCAAATCTCTAGGAGATTTAAAATGACTACAGTACGAGTGTATGTATCCACCCCGTTGGCCATTAATGCCGGCATCAACGATCAGGGCGCCCGAGATATAGAGGTCGATGTCACGCTGCTGAGTACAGAACAGCGTTCCGTGCTCGCGCAAAAATACTCCGAGCGGGACAAGATGCCCGTTATATATGGGGCCGACGCTCACGGCGCCGAGGCGGTAATACAGATCCTCGAGCGAGAGATTGCGGAACAACGCAACCTCGCAACGCAGCGTGATGCGCACACTGCGCAGCAGATTGCCTGGTACGTGGCCGCGCCGCTGGAGCAATTAACAAAACTGGTATGGTCCCCCGGCTACACGTACGGTCGCGGGAAGTGGAGCGCCGTAGATCCCTGCGCGGCCCATACTCCGGGGTTCGATAGCACCGATCGCTCCACGGTCGAAGCGGACCCGGGCGTAGTGACCAAGTACGCGGAGGTCATGGCCGAGGTCGCGGCGAAAAATGCTGTATTGGCTCGCGAGACTGCGGAAATAACGGCAAAGATTGAGGTCGAGCGCGCCGCAACAGCGATCGCGTATGAGGCGAAAGAGGCAGCAGCATCCCGGCGGAAACAGCAGCTTGACGCCTGGGTGTCGGCGAACGGGACCGCTGGGCAGAAAAAGCGCCGCGCGCGGGACTTGTTGGCAGAATCGGAGATCGTGGACGGAATCCGGGAGCAGACATTTTCGCCAATGGCGAACGCGACAAAATATGAAAAAATCACCGGTACCGAGGTCCGCAGTGAGACCGATGCTGATGACGATGATGACGTGAAGTTCGTCGTACTCGATGCGCCGTTTGCGCCATCAGATCGTATGATCGAACTGATGGAGCGCGCGGAGACGGCAATCCCTGGCGCAAAAGCCACACTGAGACTCCATAAAGGCGGCCTAGAATCCGCCGACGAATGGGCGATCGAACGGTACAGCGTCCACGTTGCGGTGCAGGTCGGAGAGCTGACCCTCAGCCGCGAGTACGCGGTCCTCGAAGGGTAATTGCAGCGCCCCTGCTCACGCGGGGGCGCGGGAGAACCAGTCCTCAACACTAGGCCGGCGGTGAGTTGCCGGCCACAGATCAGGAGCGCCGAAATGAATAGACTCGATCAGATCGTGCACATCGTACTACTCGGTCAGGTAGTGGCATCATCCATCCGCGATCTGGATGGGTACATCGAAGAGACCACTACGCCGCGGGGCGTAGGCCCGATCATGCATCTGCGAGGCGCTGAACTCTGGAGCTGGGGGCATCAGGGCAGCAATCCGCACCTGGTCGCGGCTTACGACAGCGAGGCCGAGGCGCAGGACGCGCTCGAAGAAACTTTCGCCTGGGATTTTTGGAATGGCGGCCGCTTCTACCCCGTCGTCTTCACGCGGCGCGAGGACGCCGAAACGTACCTGCAGGACTTGCAGGCCTCGCAGGACTCGCAGGACGGCGAGACCTGATGCCGCGCCCGCAATTCCCGCGCCGCCGCACGCAACCGATGCGGCCAGACAGCTACCTGCGCATCGCCCGGCTGCTCCGTGACGCCGCCGACCGGATCGAGCGATCGGCACCGGGCGCGGACCGGCACCAGAAACAGAGCCTCACGACCGCCCTGCAGGGCCTGCGCCACCAGGCGCGAGACTGGTGGGAGCGACACCAGGCGACGGCGGATGGCACGCTCAGGATGCCGCCTAGGCCGCTCGGGGCGCCGCGCGATGAAGCGTAAGGCGGCGGCGGACACGCCCACTCCGGCGGAGATCGCCGCCGTGCGCACCCGTGTCGGCCTGACACAGGCAGAATGCGCCCGCCTGGCAGGGATGAAAACGCAGCCCCGCTGGGCCGAGTACGAGGCAGGCAAGCACCGCATGGATGGGTGGCGCTGGCGGTATTTCCTTCACGTCGCCGGGATCAGGCGTCTGCCGTTCACCGATCGGCGCGGTGGCGATTAGGGTGAGGGCGGGAGTCACGGCAGGAGCTGCAACCTCAACTGGCCGAGGTGTTCCAGCTCATCAATTTTCGCCTGCCATGCTTCCGGCGAGTCGGGTGAGGGCGGGCAGCAGATGACGGCCTCCGCATTAGTTTCGTAAGTTTTTTCGCAACCCTGGCATTCCCAGATTTCCCACACGTCCGGGAGACAGCATTCCTCAGCGTCCCATGTATTTTCGTGCACGGTCTCGCAGCAAGAGCACTGATATTTTTTCTTTACGATCATTTGGCTGCTCCTTCAAGCGGGATGCCGCAAAAGCGCGGCATCCCTTAACTCTACGTTGGGCCGTCTACCGCGTAGGACACAGCATCGTCGAACGCGAGTTCATCAGTCTCGGAGCCGATCTTCACGCCAGCGGCTGCTGCACCCACGTTCTTGCACGCTTGGCGGTAGTAGCTGGCCTTAAGTTCCGCGCCGACCCCGCGGCGCCCAAGCATGACCGGGCTGTAGACCTCGCTTCCGACGCCCATGAAGGGCGTGAATACCGTCTCGCCGGGGTTGCTGAAAAGCTGCACGCAACGGTCGATCACGTCAAGCTGCAGCGGGTGGACGTGCTTCTCGTCCTCGCCATCGCGTGCCTCACGGAAGGGCAGAACGTGGCCGACGCGGATGTCGTCCCACATGCAATCGGCGTATTGGCGCCAGATCCAATGCGAAAAACGGTTCTCGGTCTGCTTGCCTTTCCACCCGCGATAGGACATGACTTCGCCGGGTGGCACGCGGTCGCCTGCGTACTCAAGCATTCCTACCGGGTGCTGAACCGGAACCGGGTTTGTTCCCTTGCGCCGGAACGTCAGCAACTGGTCGCCAGCAGCGACGCCACAATCAATCGAGTCATTAACCAGCGACTGATGAGCCAGGTTCTTCTGCATCGTGCGCAAGCGCACGGCCAGCGGTTCCTTCCAGATCATGCGGCGCCCGGTAAAATTCCACCCTTCGCGCTCGTGCAGTCGGATGATGTCTCCGGGAAAGTCGATGTAGCTGTCGGTGCCGCTGTTGCTACGCGGCACGTCCATGCAGTGCACGGCTGTCACGCGGCCCGGCATCGTCACGCGGGCAAGCTCCCGCACCACGAATGCGTACTGCTCGAAGAAAATGCCGTAGTCGTCGCAGTTCGACAGGTCGCGGTCATTGCTGCTGTAGTGATACAGACCGCCGAACGGCGGCGAGTAGATCGACAGGTGAACGCAGGCGGCAGGCATGCCCTGCATGACCTCCACGCAGTCGCCGTGATAAAGAGCGAACTTGTCGGTAATCAGTTGGTCGTGCACAGCCATTGCGGTAGCTCCTGAGTCTTGGTGAATTGCGATGCGCGGTCGATAGCCTGGGCGGCGTTCATCTGCGCGACGAGGTTGGAAAACATCTTGTCGGCCTGCTCGGCCTTGCGTTGCAGGTTCCGAAGAACCCCGCGCTCGCCTTCCGTGGTGATGATGTCCACCGTGACTGGCCGCGTCTGCCCAAACCGCCAGCAGCGCCGCACCCCTTGGTAATACTGCTCGAACGAGTGCGACGGGAAAAACGTGATGTGGTTGCAGTGCTGGTAGTTCAAGCCCCACGCGCCGATCTTCGGCTTCGTGATAAGCACGCGGGCGCGGCCTTCCGCGAAGTCCAACAACTTGCCTTCCTTCTTGTCGTCAGAGTCGGCTCCGCTGACCTCTACGGCATCCGGTATCAAGTCGGCCAGGCGGTCGCTTTCATCGTTCAGGTGGCACCACACCAGCGCGGGCTGTCCGGTTCCGTTTACCAGCGCCGCAACGCGCTCGCAGCGTTCGCCCATCGTGCGGCGCCGTTCTTCGCGTTGCTCATCGAGGCCGACCGCAGGCAGGGCGAAGAGCATTCCCGGCGCGCATGTGTCCGTCTCGACCACATGCTCAACCTCGCGCAGCGCCGGAAGCACGAACCGCGTATCGTCAAACCCGATGTCTGATGGCCGGCGCACTGCCCGCGCCCAAGAGCACACCCAGCGCCAGAACGGAAGTTCGGCGTGGCCCTTCAACCGCCACTGGATGACCTCGGCACGGGATCGGCCCGCCGCGCTGTTGTTCAAGTTGTTTTTGAAAAACCGATTCAGCATGTCCATGTGACCGAGATAACCCAGGGCCTCGGATGACGTGCCTAGTTCGGTGAAGTCGTTCGGTGCTGCTGTCGCCGTGGCCAGCAATCGATACGGCAGCTTGCGCGCAAAGGTGGTAATCGCGCCGCGCGTGGCCCCGCTGTAGCTCTTTAGAATGCTGCTCTCGTCGCAGGCCACGCCGACAAACTGCGTCGCTTCAAACAGGTGCAGCTTCTCGTAGTTCGTGATCGTGATGCCTGCGTGCGGGACACCGTTGCGCGAGACCTTCGCTTCAATGCCAAACTTCACGGCATCGGCGGCAATCTGATGTGTCACCGCCAGCGGCGTAAGCAGCAGCACCCGGCCGCCTGTGCGCTTCACGATGTTGTCGGCCCATACCAGTTCCATCGCCGTCTTGCCAAGGCCACAGTCGGCAAAGATGGCAGCGCGGCCCTTGCGAAGCGACCAGGCTACTAGATCGGCCTGGAAGTCAAACAGCCAGCCGGGCATATCAACGGGCTCGAACCCGTGATCGCCGCCTAGCTGCGCTTTCGTTTCAATGAATGTTGCGTAATCCACGTTATTCTGTCCTCGTAGCAAATACACGGCTAACCCGTCATTCCAGCGGGACTGCGCAAAAGCGCGCGACACAGATCAAATTTCATTGTTGCCCCTTGCGGCGAATCAGAATGCGCGGGTACGTTTGAGTGAAGTACTTCCCGCCTACGATGTAGTAGGTCTTGCCAGTCGGGCGGGTTGGCGACCTCAGCGCCGCGCCGTCGTTCAACTTGGATACCTCACTCTTGGTTCCGTCAGCATCAACCTGAATCTGCGTCGGGTACTTCTTCGAAGCCATGCCGCACCACGTCTTCGTAATCCCAACAATCTCAAACTGGTCGGGGTTATGCTTGGTGAGAAACCCACCCGGCACGCCCATAGCGTCGCTGTAGTCGAGCGGAACGTCCTCAACCTTGCTGACCTCGATAGCATCAAAGTTGTCGTATGTCGGATACACGTTCGGGTCGTACGTCTTGTACAGAATCAGATCTTCATGTCGCTTGGCAATATCAATATTGGTGAGCCAGCACATGGCGCCGAAGCTTCTCCACTTGTCCCCGTGCTCATCAACCCAGAAACGCGTCTCTCTTGGTTCGTAGTGGTCAGGTACTCTGAATGCCATGTCACCATTGTTGTAGCCGAGCCAGAGCTTGTCGTCTCGAACAAGTTCGAACACGTCCTTGGTCGACAGAGTGTTCTGATTCGCCAGGATAACGAACTTCTTCTTGTGCTCGACCAACTGCGTCACGTACTCCCTGAACAGCGAGAACGGCGGATTGGTGATGACGATGTCGGCTTGCTCGAGCAGGTTGACGCATTCCTCGCTGCGGAAGTCGCCGTCGCCTCTGAGCTCGCTAGGCTTGATCTTTGCGGGGTCGGGAAGGCGCTGCTTCTTCTGTTCGCCGCTGTACTCGAAGTAAATGCCCTTGCCTGACTTGTGCTGGCTGAATAGATCGGGCTTGTCGTTCTGATAGCACGTCGTGATCAGCTTCTTCAGCGCCAGCTTCTCGAAGTTGTTGATGAAGTACTTAAAGAAGTTGCTGACGCGTGGGTCGTCGCAGTTGCACAGGACGGTCTTGTTCTTGAAATGCTTGTGGTAGTGCTTCAGCTCTTTCTCGATGTCGGAGAGCTGGGTGTAGAACTCATCCTGCTTGGTCGCTTTGGCTGCGTGCAGGCTTCGGTTCGCGTTTTTCTTCGTCATCACTTATTTGTCTACTTCCTTCATTAATGCCGCGATCCTGGCCGCGATCTAGCTCTTCAACCTGGCGGAAATAGCGGCCTCAATCTTTTCCAGCAAGGCAGGCGTGTCGTTCAGCGGCTCTTTTAGTATTCGCAATCCACTGCGAATTCGTGCCAGCAGTCGGGGCACATAACTTCGACACCCTTGCTGCGATCAGTTCCGTGTTCCGGGACATCGAGTTGCCGCCCGTCCCAAAAATCCGCGTAGTCGAGCAAATCGACATCTTCCCCACACTTCGGGCAAGTGCAGTTCAGTTCAACAACCCATGTTGCCGTTACGGCTGCCACGCGGTCTTTGTCATCACTCATTTGTCTACTTCCTTCATTAGTGCCGCGATCCGGGCCGCGATCTGGCTCTTCAACTTGGCGGAAATAGCGGCCTCAATCCTCTCCCGCAAGGCAGGGGTGTTGTTCAGCGCCTCTTTGACAAGCCGCTCCATTACCACGGCCCATTGCGTTTTGACTGCGGCCTTTATTGCTCCCTCAGCGTGGTAAGCGTTTGTTTCATCCGCCACCGCAACGCGGATTTTTCGCTCAATCGCTGAACGTATTTCCGCTTCGGTGATTTCAATTTCAAGTCTCACAATATTCCCCTTTTTGATCATTTGTCATCAAAATAATTCCCGCGTCATCTTGTTTGCTCGACGAGTGGCGTAGGCCGTCCGCGCATGGTGCACGGCGTCATACGTCAGGTGGCAACGCTGGCACATGGCCCGTAAATTCTCCGGCTCGCAGTGCTCCGGCGTGTGGTCCAGGTGCGCGACGGTCAGCACAACTCGCGCGCCGGTGTCGGGATGAGTCTGGCCGTTGTGCGCTCGGCACTCCGGGTATAGAGGCGATCCCTCGCACTTCTGCCCGGCTCGGCCCCGGATCTCGTCAGCGATGCGCTTCCAGTCACGCGGGTAGCGCCCGAGGTTCTCAGGTTTTATCGGCATAATGAAACCTCAAATTCATTCCGTGATGCCTTGCAGCGTTTTAAACGACCGCAGCATGCCGACCAAGTCACCGCTTATCACGGCTTTGTCGGCCTCGCGCAAGTCAAGTTCGATCATGGCGGCGGCGAACCTGCCGGCCGGCCCGGTTTCCAGACAGTGGCCGAGAACCTCACGCACGCGGGCCATTTCCTTCGGCAGCGCGTCGGCCAGCGTTTCTTCGCTCATTCGTCTTCTCCCTTCATGGGGCAGAGGTCGATCTCTATCATCGGTGGGAGGCTAGGGGCCGGACTGGTTACCGGCGCTCCTTGTGAGTTGATTGATTGCCCGCTGCTTTCCTCGAGCCACCCTAGCCGTGGATCAGGCCGCGAGGACAAAGTGCACTTTCCCGGCAATGGCAATCTTTTTTTCCGCATCTCTTTGCGCGTCCACGAGGGCGCTGCCTAAGCGGATGGCGTGGTCACGCTGCTGTAGATGGATGGAGTCCAGTTTCGTCGCATCTGATCTTGCGATACGCGCGACCGATCTTCCCAAGCGTTTTCCGGCGAGGGTTATGGCAGTCGTTATGGTAGTCATGTTGAGTCCTTTCGTTTTCACTTGTGGTGGTAAATTTTTCATTCGCTCTCCGTTACTGTGGAGGCTCAGAACTGCCGAATCGATATTTTCCCCGCACTTCGGGCAAGTGCCGTGCAGATCAACAACCCATGTTGCCTCCAAGTCTGCCATTGGCAGGCTCAGCACATGCTCGTCTTGACGATCCCGCCGGAGTTGCGGTGCACGCACACCAGGCAGCCCTCGTGCCAGTCCACGGCGCAGCGTCGGCGATCGCTGGGCAGCAGCATCGGGGCGCGATCGATGCCGACGGTTCGCATCGCGGTAACGCGCTGCTTGATGGTGGGCTTGTCGGCGCTGGTGTTGCTGCCGGTGACGGCACCGGCTGCGAAAATGCCGATGACGGCGCCGATGACCAGGCAACGATGCCAGATGCGTTCGCGTCGGTCACGCGCCCGGCGTTGTGCTTGCATCGGGGTGCCGAGTCCCATGAAGTTGCGCCCGTGGGCGCCGGCGAGGCGCACAGTGTCCTGGTAGATGTCGCTGTAGTCGGCCCGCTTCGGCGGCCGGATGTGGGCCATTAGGCGCTGCAGTGATAGGCGGTGGCGCAGGGTGCTCGGCATGGTGACCTCTGGTTCAGGGTTGAGGGGGAAGGGATGATGGACGAGTTCATTCGCTGTTAGTCGCTGCCCAGAGAATAGTCAGGCCGATGATCACGACCGGGCCTATGGTAAAAATGAGGTCGATCATCACGGGTCAAGTCGCCTGGTGGTGCCGTACATGGTGTCTCCCGATTCCGTTGAGGGGGGAAATCGGACCGCACCAGGTCAAACTACTGGCAGGTAAGTTGATGTGGCTGGTGGGGTCCTTATGCGCATACAACCATGTGTTGCACCGATTGTCAACAGTCGGTTGAATCATTTGTCGCCCGGCGGTGGTTGACAAAAGAACAAACCTCGGGTTGAATGGCGGGCATGCTAGATTCTGTCAAAGAAGCGGTTCACCGCGCGATTAAGTCGGTGGGGGGCGCCCATGGCCTCGCAAAAGCGTGCGGGGTGAGCTATCAGGCCGTATATAAATGGCGCATGACCGGGGTGTCCGCCGAGCGCGCAATCCAGATCGAAGAGGTTACGCAGGGGGGGGTGACGCGCCACGAACTGCGCCCCGATCTTTTTCCGTGCGCGCCTCCCGTGGGCCAAAACCGCAGGGCCGGAGAGGGGCAGCCGGGACAGGGAGACCTGGCCAGGAGGTCCGCTGAATGATCAATCCGGGACGCCTTTTTCTAATCAATGTGTCGCCCGGCCGGGTGGGCATTGACCGGGCGTTCCGGTCCCGTTTTTTTAGGTGTAGTCCGGGGACCGGCAAACAATCCGCCGAATATACCCATGCTGTCTGTGCGCTGGGCAACCGTCTGTGCGGTGGCGCACAGAATCCCGTCCTCCTCCCCCTTCGGGTTTCCGCCAGCGCTTTTG
>Ga0163150_10004263_pt1 | contig 19310 bp, 12 predicted proteins | sample OliLakLV19P2IB_FD_148628 | JGI IMG/M metagenome (GOLD analysis project Ga0163150, IMG submission 148628) | Freshwater microbial mat bacterial communities from Lake Vanda, McMurdo Dry Valleys, Antarctica - Oligotrophic Lake LV.19.P2.IB | ecosystem: Environmental > Aquatic > Freshwater > Lake >...
AAACGGGCTGCCGAATTGAAGATTGATTTTCTCTCCCAAAAAAAGGATGGCAAAGTTCTGGCGGTGGAAACCATTCTCGCGGACCAATCGTTTACCTGGGCCGATGTCTGTTATGTGGGAGATGATTTGGTGGATCTAGGGGTTCTCAGGAGGGCGGGATTTTCCGCAGCCCCTGCCGATGCCATCGAGGAGGTCCGGCAACTCGCCCACTATGTCTGCCGGGCCAGGGGAGGGGAAGGGGCGGTTCGCGAACTGGTGGAGTTGATCTTAAAATCTCAGGGCAGATGGAACAAAATAATCGATGAATTTTCTGCTTAAAATTCAAAAGCAACCGGGGAATCGCAACTGCTGGCTGGCGTTGGCGTTTGCCGCGCTCCTGATCTGGGGCTGGCGGGTTGAAGCGCAGCAGACGCGGCGCACCGACATCAAAGTCCGCAAGATCAACACCTACTATTATGACGACAAAGGGGTGTTGAAGGCGATATTTGCCAGCCAGAGCGTCCAGCCTTTGAGCGGACCCAACCTCTTGGCGCAGCAATTTCGCATGCGCACGATCAAGGATGGAGATGAAAAAAAGACGGAAATGGTGATCGAAGCGCCGGAGTGTATTTACAACACGGACAGCCATGTGGCCTCTTCGCCTGGTGCTTTGAGCGTTTACAATGCTGAAACGAACTTTTTGATCCAAGGCGTCGGTTTCCTTTCGGTCCTCAACACCAACAATGCCCAGCTCACCATCTCCAACCAGGTCCAGACCTTCCTGCGGGTTGGAACCAACTCGCTGAACGCGTCGTCCAACTCCCTGCACATCAGCTCGGACCGCTTTTTCTTCTTTTCGGAGATCGGAATCACCAATGGCCGCAGAACCGCCACTTACCGTCAGAATGTGACGGTGGAGGACACCAACTACATCCTGCACTGTAATCTGCTCAAGGCGGAGCTTCCGGAATCCGGGAATGAATTGAAGAGCCTCGCCGCCGAAGGTGATGTGGTCCTGGTAAACAAACAGGATCAAAGCAAGGCTTACGGAAAGCGCGCATTTTATCAGAACAAGAACGGCAGAGAGCTGATTTATTTGGAGGGTGACCCGCGCTGGGAGGAGCCGACGCGCACGGCATCAGGCGATCTTTTTATTTTCGACAAGACCTCTGGAACGGTCCAGATCATGACCAATTCTTCCGTGCTATTGAAAAACATTCCAATACCGGCGCTCGGCAACCTGGGTGGCACTTCGGATCAGACCAACGTCAGCAATATCGGGATCAAATCAGATGATTTGTTCATTCAAGTTCCCACGACCAACAAGGCCGCCCCGGGCAGGATGGAAGCCACTGGGAACGTGAGGATTCTGAGCGAAGACAACAGCATCAGCGGCAGCTCCCCCAAGGTTCGTTATTTTCCAGAGACAGGTTTGCTGCAAATGGAGCAACGCGGGAAATTGCGCGTGGGTGGAACTGAAATTCACGGGAACCTGGTCGAGGTCAACATTAGCAACAAGCTGGTGCGATCCAGCGGAAGTTCCTTTCTCAGGCTTCCGGGAGAAGCTTTTGCGAAGAGCTTTTTGCAAGAACCGGCCGGGACCTCGTCGGTGAGTTTTGTCGTGGTCCATTCCGATAGTTTCGATTACAGCCCGGAAAACGCGGTGTTTCGCACCAACGTCTCCGCAAGTTACCAGGTGGACACCAACCTGGCCGCAGTTCTTGATGCCGGATTCCTCAGGCTTGATTTTGACTCTGATGAGCAATTGAGCACGCTGATGAGCAGCAACAAGGTGCGCTTGCAGCAGTTCCCTTCCCTGACCGGCGTGACCAATCCTTATTCACGCGATTTTCAGTCTGACTTTTTGCAGTTACAGTTTGCGCCGGGAGGCCGTTCCATTCGTTCCTTCAGCGCAGGAGGGGATGTCCGGTTTAAACAACTCAACGTTCTTTCAACCAATCAAATGGTTCAAAGTCTGGAGGCAGCCCGCATTTCCGGCGAGTTTAACCCTGTCACCAACGTCCTTGACCAGGCGACTTTGGAAGGTCAGGTCAGGTTTTCGCAGAACTCGGATATTGTCACCGGACAAAGGGCTGTTTATTCAGGAGGCGCTTCAAACCAGCCTTTGCTTCAAGTCACTGGAAATCCCAAGGCTCTCGTCCGCAGGATGGACCGTGGAAGAACAAACATCATTCAAGTGCTCGATTCTGAGATATTCATCTGGAATCCAAAGACCGGAACGTTCAAGGCCCGCGGTCCTTGGAGAGTTGTTCCGCAGAATCCCCCGGCTGCCACCGTCCCAGGAACCATGCGATGATTATGATCGATGCAAAAAGTCCGAAAACTCCTGAAGCCGCAACTCCTCCATTGATGCGGACCGAGGAGTTGGTGAAGTCATACGGTGGACGCCGGGTGGTCAACAAGGTCTCTATTTACGTCAATCCCGGTGAAGTCGTGGGACTTCTCGGGCCAAATGGTGCTGGCAAGACAACAACTTTCAACATGGTGGTGGGAGTGGTGAAACCTGAAGAGGGAAAAGTTGTGTTTGAGGAAAAAGAGATCACTCGCATCCCGATGCATCGACGGGCCCGGCTCGGGATCGGTTACCTCACCCAGGAACCATCGGTTTTTCGCAAGCTGACCGTGGAGGAAAACGTGTTGGCCATACTTGAAACGTGCGTCATGTCAGCGCAGGAACGGAAGGTGCGGCTCAAATATCTGCTCGATGAACTCGATCTCGAACGGCTTTCCAAAAGCAAGGCATACACCCTGAGCGGCGGTGAAAAGAGGCGGTTGGAAATAACCAGGGCCCTCGTGACCAGTCCGCGGATGCTTCTGCTGGATGAACCATTTGCCGGCATCGATCCAATCGCAGTCTATGAAGTGCAGAAAATTGTCCGGCGGCTCAAGGCTCGCGGCCTCGGAATTCTCATCACCGACCACGGGGTGCGGGAGATGCTCAAGCTGGTGGACCGTGCTTACGTTGTTTACAAGGGTGAAGTGGTCTGTGAAGGCACGGCTGATTTTCTGGTCAATGATGCCAAGGCGCGCGAAATTTATCTCGGGCCTGATTTCAATCTTTAGGATACGTTCAAGAACCCGACCATGGCGCTGGCGAAAGGTGCGAGGTCACGTGGAGTTCTGCTCGAGATAAGGTTGCCGTCAATCACCACCGGTTCGTTGATCCAGATACCACCGGCGTTTTCCAGGTCATCCTTGATTCCGAGCGAACCGGTCACCCTTTTGCCGCGGAGGATTTTAGCCGAGATCGGAATCCAGCCGCCGTGACAGATGAAGGCCACCATCTTGCCTTGTTCAAAAAATTCACGGGTAAGGGACAACACCTTTGGTTCACGACGGAGTTTGTCCGGCATAAATCCGCCTGGGATCAGAAGCCCCTGAAAATCCTGGCTTCGCGCCTCCGAAAGCAGCAGATCGCTTTTTGCCGGGTAACCATGTTTTCCCTCATACGTCTGGATTTCGACGCCCGCGCACAGCATGGAGTAACCAGCCTCCTGCATCCGCAGCAGAGGATACCAAAGCTCCAGGTCCTCGTAGCAGTCATCCACGAAAGTAAGCAACATTTTTGACATGGACCAAATATTGCCAATCCAGTCGAAACGGCAAGACAGGAGAAGCAGGAGAAGGCGGGGGTTAAATGCGACCAAGTTTTCTGACCGATCGCGGTTCTGTGAACCGCAGCACACTGCAAACTTGAAGGTTCGAAACTTCTCCACCGCACAGTCCCACAGGTGCTGGCCATTGCGAATGTTCGGGACGATTCATCCGCGGTCCGGGATCTCACCCGCGTTTAATAACGACCTTGTCAGCAGGCATGATTAAAGGTGGGCGAGGTTCTCGGCGGATCGCGGTTCTGTGAACCGCAGCATACTGCAAACCTGAACGTTCGGAAACTTCCCACCACCGCACATTTGCCCTCAATTGCAGCTGATCAGGGAAGATACCGCCGCAGTCCGGGGTATCAGGGGTCCAGCCGATTTTGGTCCCGTCCCTCCAGGGAGCAAAAGTGCGTGACATGTTGTTTGCACCTGGACATCCGTAGCACGGGAGTGAGATGGTGGTCCGGTGTGCCACGAGGCAATAAGCCGCTGGCGGACCGGCACTGCTGTTGGAGAATGTGGGATGGCACACAAAGGAGCTTGATGAAACAGATTTTTGGCATGATTTACAGTCAGTTTTTGAAACTGAGAGGATTTGTGGTTTCGAACTCCAAGACAGCGCGTCGCGAGCGTCAGGAGTTGGAGGCGGAGAGGCTGGACCGCATCAGGAATCCGAGCAATTACCGGTTCAAATGAATCAAACCCAATGGCCTTCCGAAGTTTTAATGCAAGGCGAGAACCTGCCCCACCAAGGTCAACAATCGCTCGGACGTGTAGGGTTTGTGCAAAAAGGCGTCCGCCTGGATTTGTTCCGGACCTTTTCCACCTGGCATGTCAAGGCCGCTTGCCGCGATGATTTTTATCGCTGGAATGATCGACTTGACGGCCAAAATCGCGGATGTCCCATCCATGATTGGCATCATCATGTCCGTGATCATGAGCTGGATTTCTTCTTTTTTTTGTGCGCAGGCCACAACGGCTCCAACTCCGTCGTTTGCCGTAAGCACACGATATCCAAACATCTCCAAAACTTGTTGGAGGATGCTGCGAATACCTGCCTCATCGTCCACCACCAGAATCAGCTCGCCATGCCCCACCGGCAAGGAAACTTTCCGACCCTCAAACTCTAGAGCTGCCAGGTTCAAGGTCGCGGGGAGGTAGATGTTAAATTCGGTTCCCCTGCCGATTTCACTGTGAACGATCATGAATCCTTGATGATTCTTGACGATACCCAGCACGGTTGACAAACCGAGGCCTGTCCCTTTGTCCAAAGTTTTTGTCGTGAAGAACGGATCGAAAATCCGATTCTGAATCTCTTGCGACATCCCTGTGCCGGTATCGGCGACCCTGAGGAGAATGTAGGGTCCGGGGACGGTGCCGGGGTTCATTCGCGCGAACGATTCGTCCAATGAAAAGTTTTCCGCTGTGATCGTGAGAGTTCCGCCCTGGGGCATGGCGTCCCGGGCATTCACGCAAAGATTGAGCAGGACTTGATGCAATTGGGTGGCATCGCCGGTGTTGCACAATAATCCTTTGGAAATTTCAGTTCGAAGTTGGATTGATTTCGGAAACGTCTGGTCCACGATGGTCTTCATCTCGGCGATCAGGAGTGCCATCTGCACGGTAACTTTTTTACCTTCCACCCCTCGCGAAAAGGTCAGGACCTGCTTCACCATTTCAGCACCACGCCGGGCGCTCAAGGCCAGCGTTTGAAGTATCTGTTCACTCCCCTCATCCTTTAGTTTTATCCGGAGCAGCTCAACAGCCATGAGGATCGGCGTCAGGACATTGTTCAGGTCGTGGGCAATGCCTCCTGCGAGCGTGCCGATGCTTTCCATCCGCTGGTTGCGGAGCAGTTGGCTCTCCATTTTTCGCTTTTCCGTGACATCTCGAAATATGCAAAGGAGCGAAACAATCTGGCCCTCGACCACCTTCGCACAGATGCTGCCCTCCGCCGGGATTCGTCTGTTGCTTTTCGAAACAAAGTCCACATCGATCAGCTGGATGTTTTTTGCGGACGTGTCGTTCAACATGTTCTCCGCCTGCTCGCGCTGGTCCGGTGAAATTAGGTCCGCGAACTTGAGCCTTCCCAGCTCCTCCATGGAATAACCAAGCGCAGCACGCCCCGCCCGGTTGGCGTGAGTCAACCGTCCGTCCGGGATGATTTTTAGAATCAAGTCGTTCGCGCTCTCGATGAGTTCTCGGTAATTTTCCTCGCTTTGCCTGAGGGATTCCTCCGCCAGTTTTCGTTCGGTGATGTCACTAAAGAGACTGGCGACGACCCGGCTTTCGGGTCCGCCTGGCCGAAATGCATACACGTCAAAGCAACGGTTCAACGACTCAATCCGTTCGGAAAAACGAACGGGATCACCCGTCAATGCCACATCACCAAACCGCTTGACCCAGATTTTTTCGATGCTCGGGATGAGTTCACGCACACTTTTTCCCGCCGCTTCTCTGAGTCCGAATTGTCTTTCGAAACTCGGATTCACTTCCAGAAAAAGGTAATCGTCCGCCTGCCCGACCTTATCAAACAGAATCTCCACCACACAAAAACCCTCGTCCATCTTGGTGAATAAAGTTCGAAACCGGACTTCGCTTGAGAGTAATTCCGTCTGTGTCTCCAAAAGCCGCCGGTAGCGGTTCAGGCGGGTGATGGTTTTCACACGAGCCCTCAGTTCGGCCCTGTTGAATGGCTTCGTGATAAAATCATCCGCTCCAGCCTCAATGCCGTTGAGCCTCGACGCGGCATCATCGAGCGCGGTGACCATGATCACAGGCACCTCCGCGAGGCCCATTTTGGCCCGCAGGCGGCGACAGACTTCAAAGCCATCCATGCAGGGCATCATCACGTCGAGCAGCACGAGATCGGGCATGATCTCGGATGCGAGCCGCAACGCGGAAGGTCCGTCGGACGCCTCAAAGAGTGCATAGTCAGGCATGTCGAGGAGTTCCCAGAGCGTCTGGCGGTTTGAGGCGATATCGTCAACGATCAGGATGATGGCGGGTTTGCTCATTGGAAGGGAGATGGCTTGTTGTTTTCCGGCAGGAGTCGTTTCACCAGTTCATAAAGCGACTTCATGCTCACCGGCTTGCTCATGTAATCCGTGGCCCCGGCCGCCATGCAACGCTCACGGTCACCTGGCATCGCCAATGCCGTGAGCGCCACTATTGGAATTGTTCTCATTGCGGCATCCGTGCGGATTGCCATGATGGCTGCCAGGCCGTCCATCACCGGCATCTGAATGTCCATTAAAATGAGCGCCGGCCGCAGTTGACGGGCCAGCTTCACCGCAAGGGCACCGTTGTTCGCATAGTGCATCACATAACCCTTGTCCTCGAGATAACCGCCGATGGTCTGGATGTTTGCCTTGTTGTCTTCGGCCAGCAAGATGGTGGAGCTGTTGTCGGGTATGGGTGCCGCTCCATGTGAACCGCCGGGGACCATCGACACAACTTCGCGCTGAAGGAAACTGGCGAGCTGTAATCGTGTGATTGGTTTGGTGAAATGCGCCGCCGCTCCAAGTGCGCGGGATTTTCCCGGTTCATCCACCACGGAGACGACCGCCACCGGGATATCCCGCGTCTGAGGGTGCTGCTTCAGTCGCACCAGCACGACCCATCCGCTGTCTCCGGGCAGTTGGATGTCCAACAAAATGACGTCAGGCCGTTCCATCAGCACCGTCTCCATCGTCTTATCCCCCCTGACGTGGACCACGCTGTCGAGGCCCAGTTCGGTGAGGTATTTCACAAGGATTGCTCCCGATGTAGGGTCGTCCTCGATGATGAGTGCGCGGTGGCATTTGCTGAAATCGAACGTGACGTGCGGAATCTTGAAGCGAGTCGGCGTCTGCGCCACCGCGAGGATTTGAGGCAGTTTGACGATAAAACTGCTGCCGTGGCCAAGTTTGCTTTCGACGGTTACGCTGCCGCCGTGTAGTTCCACCAGCTTCGCCACCAGCACAAGACCGAGCCCGGTCCCCTCCTGGGCGCGGGCGAGGCCGGAATCGATCTGGGAAAAAGAGCGGAAGAGTTTCCTTTCGTCCTCGGGTGCGATGCCTATGCCGGTGTCCCAGACAGTGAACTGCACAAGTTCTTCACCTGCGGGAGCCGTCACCTTCATGCCGATGCAACCGCCATCCGGGGTGAACTTCACCGCGTTGGTGAGCAGGTTCACGAGGATTTGTTTGAGACGCTTCGGATCAGCGGTGAATTTCGCCATGCGCTTGTCGTGTTCGAAGGTGATGCCGATGTTTTTCTGCATCGCCTGCATCCGCACAAACAAGAGGCAGCTCTCGCAGAAATCCTGAGTGTCCAGCTCCCCGGGGTTCAGTTCCAGCTTGCCTGACTCGACCTTGGAAAGGTCAAGGATGTCGTTGATCAGTGTGAGCAGATGCGCGCCGCTGGTCGATATCGTGGTGATCGACTTAACCTGGCGTGGAGTAAGCGATCCGGAGACCTGTTCAAGCAGCGCCTCGCTTAATCCCAGGATGGCATTCAGCGGCGTGCGCAGCTCATGGCTCATATTGGCGAGAAATTCATCCTTGAGCCGCCCGGCCTGGTCCAGCTCGGCGTTGGCCCGTGCCAAGCCGTCGTGCAGCTTCTGCAAGGCAACTTCGGCCTTCTTTTTCTCCGTCACATCGCGCGCTGCGACGAACACCCCCTGAAGCTTCCGTTCTCGGTCATAAAATGTGGACGCGTTGTAAGACACCTGTGTTTCGACGCCGTTCCGTGACCGGGCCGTGAGTTCATAGTCGGTGACTTTGCGTTCGCCCAGCACTCGTTTGATGCCGGCGATCGCCCGCTCCGGGTTCGTGAAGCAGCTCTTGAACGGCGCTCCGATCAGCTCGTCGCGCGTGCAACCCGTGAGCGTTTCCATTTGATTGTTCACATCAGTGATGATGCCGAGCGGATCGGTGGTCATCAGCGCGTCAATATTGGATTCAATGAGTGAGCGGGTGTAAAACTGCTGATCTCGCAGCCGCTGGCCCAGTTTCATCCTTTCCTCCTCGATCTGCTGTCGCGCGGTGTTGTCGGTGCCGATCAGCAGGTATCCAATGATGCCGTTCTGGGCGTCGCGCAGCGCCGTGACAGAGACCACTGCTGGAAGGCGGCTTCCGTCTTTGCGGATGTAGGTGAGTTCATAGATGTCCTCAATGCCCCGTGAGGCCTTGAAGACCAGGGCCTCGAAACCTGGATTGATGATGGTCGCCAGTTCCGCACTCAACGTCTTGGCGCGGGCGATCAGCTCCTGCGGATCCGAAATGTCCGCCGGAGTGATTTTGTCCACCACATCGGCTGCCAAGTAACCGAGCATGCGTTCGGCACCGACGTTAAAAATCTGGATCACACCCTGTTCATCGGTGGCTATGCTCGAAAAATTGGCGCTGTTGAAAATCGCGTTTTGAAGCGCCCCCGCCTTGAACAAGGCCGCTTCCGCGCTCTTGTGCGCGGTGTTGTCGGTGCCGATCAGCAGATATCCGATGATGCCGTCCTCAGTATCGCGCAAAGCCGTGACGGAAACCACAGCTGGGAAGCGGCTTCCATCTTTGCGGATGTAGGTGAGTTCGTAGATGTCCTCGATCCCACGGGAGGCCTTGAAGACCAGGGCCTCGAATCCGGGTTTGATCGCAGTGCCGAGTTCGGTGCTGAGCGTTTTGGCGCGGGCGATCACCTCCTGCGGATCGGAAATATCAGCCGGGGTGACCTTGTCGATCACGTCCGTGGCCGCGTAACCGAGCATTCGTTCAGCCCCGACATTAAAAATCTGGATCACACCCTGTTCATCTGTGGCGATGCTTGAGAAGTTGGCGCTGCTGAAGATCGCGTTTTGCAAGGCATCTGCTTTCAGTAATACCTTCTGGCTCGGGACCTCTGTGGCGGGCTTCAATTCCGCGGGACCGTCGTCGAGAATCGTATTTTGCTCCATAAAGTCGCCCCATCAAGCTGTGGCAGGGGAATCAGCAGCAAATGTCAGATCCCGCAATAGATTCCGAGGATCAGAATTTTCCGCTGCCCGCCGAAGCCTTACCGTAACCACCGAAATCTTCGTCTGCTATCAGGTGATTCCCGAGATGTTCGCTGAGCAATCACCTAGAATCGGAGACATAGACTCAGTTCGTATCGTGCGACGCTTTTCGGGCGGAGCGCGGTTCCGTGAACCGCTACACATCGCAAAACACAAACCTCGAGAACCATTCAAAACCCGCCACCATCGCCACATGCTGCGGCCTGGTACGGGGACGGCACAGTTGCGCTGCGTGAAAAGAATCCCGATGGGATTCAAGCATTCAGCCCGGCGTTGACGCGTAGCGGCTACGCCGGGTTGGGAATTGAGGAATGCATCAACCCTGAAAGGGTTGAATCGGCCTGCTGATTTTGGGATTTACAACAAAGACCTTCGTCTTGAATGAATAATGTCCAAACTCCAGGTATGGGGTGAACACCCCATGGAACTTTTATCATTTGGGGGTATCTTTAAAGAGTGAACTCCGAAGGCACCGCGATTCCCCAACACAAAAACATGACACCAGAAAATTCAGGGCCGGTCATGCTCCGGAGCGACCGCGAGATGGAGGATAAATCATCCAACTCTCCGGACAGCAGGATTGAACAGGCTGAAACGAGAACAGAGCAGGCGGAGGCTAGAACGGAGCAAGCAAAAACCAGAACGGAGCAGGCGGAAACCCGCGCGGAGCAGGCGGAAAGCAGGACGGAACAGGCCAAGGCCCGCACCGAGCAGGCCGAGATCCGGACCGAGCAGGCCGAGACACGGAGTGAACAGGCGATTCGGGATTCCGAGATCGGTTACCGGCGTTTGTTCGAATCAGCCAAGGAAGGGATCATGATCCTGGATGCGCAAACAGGCCGGATCAGTGATGTCAACCCGGGTCTTATGGAAATGCTTGGCTTTTCCCATAGTGAACTGGTCGGGATACCAGTCTGGGAACTCGGCCCTTTCAAGGACATTGTCTCCAACAAGGTCAAGTTCGAACAATTGCGTGAGTCCGGTTATGTCCTTTATGAAAACCTTCCGATGGAAACCAGGGCAGGGTTAAACATTGTGGTGGAGTTTGTCAGCCGCGTTTATCAGGCCGGTGAACGCAACTTGATTCAATGCAGCATCCGCGACATCACGAAACGCCATAACGCCCAGGACGAGATTCGGCTGCTCAACCTGGAACTGGAGAAACGAGTCGCAGAACGCACGGACCAGCTGCTGGAGGCCAACAAGGAATTGCAAGCATTCAGCTATTCTGTCTCGCACGATTTGCGAGCCCCGCTCCGGCATGTCATCGGATTCGTCGAATTGCTGCAAAAAGAGGCGGGGCCGGTTCTTTCCGAAAAGAGCATCGGCCGCCTGGTCACCATTTCACAGGCGGCCAAAAGGATGGGGACCCTGATCGACGATCTGCTGGCGTTTTCGCGTGTCGGACGGGCCGAGCTTTTAAAGACAGAGGTTGATCTGGACCAGCTGGTTGAGGATGTGGTGAAGGATTTTCATGCCGAAACCAGTGAACGAAACATCCATTGGGTCATTCAGCCCTTGGCTCGGGTCCAGGCCGACCGTTCCTTGTTAAGGATGGTGTTGGTAAACCTGATTTCCAATGCGGTGAAATTCACCGGCAAACGCCGGGATGCGACGATTGAAATCGGTTGTGCCGCTGCGGAACCCGGGGAGTCGGTGGTTTTCATCAAGGACAATGGCGCCGGTTTTGATCCGAAATACAGCGGCAAACTGTTCGGCGTTTTTCAGAGGCTGCATCGTCTGGAAGAGTTCGAAGGTACCGGAATAGGCTTGGCGAACGTTCAACGCATCATCCATCGGCACGGCGGACGGACCTGGGCCGTCGGTGTGGTGGATGGCGGGGCGACTTTTTTTTTCTCAATACCCAAAAAAATGGAGGACTCCAATCAACCTAAATAGAATTCTGCTGGTGGAAGATGATTTGCATGACGTTGAACTGACGCTTACCGCCTTGGCTGAACACAATCTCGCCAAAAATGTTTTTGTCGTCCGCGACGGCGAAGAGGCGTTGGATTACCTTTATTGCCGGGGAAAATTTGATCTGCGCACTCCGGACAATCCCGTGGCGGTGCTTTTGGATTTGAACATGCCGAAGGTCAACGGATTGGAGGTGCTGAAAATTATGAAGGCCGATGCACGTTTGAAAACCATTCCGATCATTGCGCTCACATCCTCCCGTGAAACCCCTGATCTGACCGAGTGTTACGCGCACGGAGTAAACGCTTACGTGGTCAAACCCGTGGATTTTGGCGATTTTGCAAAAGCAGTGAAACAACTGGGGATTTTCTGGGCCGTGATCAATGAACCACCGCCTCAGTCAAAATCAGCTGTCCAGGGCCGCGCTGGAACAATTCCTGAAAAGGACGGGATCAAGAATGAAACAACCACTTCACATCCTGCACCTGGAGGATGATCCGAACGACGCCGCACTGATCCAGGAGGCCCTTGAACTGGACCATATCGATTGTACCACCACCCGCGTCCAGGATCGCGCCCAGTTCGTGACGGCGCTGGAACAGGGTGGCATCGACCTGATCTTGTCGGATTTTTCGCTTCCTTCCTTCGACGGTTTGTCCGCCGCCGAGATCGTCCGTACCCAATGGCCCTCCATTCCTTTGATCCTCGTCTCTGGAACGCTGGGGGAGGAACTGGCCATTGATGCCCTCAAGAGCGGAGCAACCGATTATGTTCTTAAAGACCGCCTCACCCGGCTTGCCCCATCTGTCCGCCGGGCCATGCTGGAGGTGGAGGCAAAGGAGGAACGCCGGAAACTAGAAGCACAATTGATCGAAGTTCAGAAAGCAGAAGTCGTCGGCCAGCTGGCCAGCGGTGTGGCCCATGACTTCAACAACATCCTGGGTGTCATTCTGGGGTACAGCGAGCTGCTCGCGGCCCGCCTGCCGCCGGAGAGTCCCCTGCAAAAATTTACGGAACAGATCAATCTCGCATCGCAGCGTGCGGCGGGCCTGACACGCCAGCTGCTGGTTTTCAGCCGCAAACAAACGGTTCTGCCGGTCGTGCTGGATCTCAATGAAGTAACCACGGACATGGACAAAATGCTGCGGAGGCTCATTGATGAGAACATCCTGATGACCATTGTTCCAGGGAATGAGATTTGGTGCATCAAGGCAGATTCCGGCTACATCGGGCAGGTGTTGATGAATCTGGTCGTCAACGCCCGCGACGCCATGCCCAACGGGGGCAGGCTGACCGTCGAGATCAAGAATGCCACCGTGGGGGAAGACCTCGCGAAGCAGCAGGGATGCCGACCGGGAGAATACGCCGTGCTGAGCGTGAGCGACACCGGAACCGGCATGACCGAAACGGTCCGGGCGCATTTGTTCGAGGCCTTTTTCACGACCAAAACTGTGGGCAAAGGGACAGGTCTTGGGCTTTCAACGTGCCAGACGATTGTGCAGCAATCCGGCGGTCATATCGAAGTCCAGAGCGAGATGGGAAGGGGTTCTATCTTCAAAGTGTATTTTCCACGAGTTAATGAACAGCTGGAAATTGTGGCGAGATCGGATCATCACGGACCGCTGCCGCGAGGGACTGAGACCTTGTTGGTGGTGGAGGATGAACCATCGGTGCGTCAACTGGCTTGTGGCGTGTTGGAAACACAGGGTTACCATGTTCTTTGTGCCTCCAACGGTCAGGATGCGTTGAACGTGGCGCGTCAACATGCCGGTTCACCGATTCGTTTGGTGGTCACCGATGTGATCATGCCGTTGATGGACGGGAAAGTGATGGCGGAATGGCTGAAGACAGCTTATCCCGGCCTGAGGATATTGTTCACCTCCGGTTACACGAACGACACTATTGCACATCACGGCATGCTGGATCCGGGGGTGAATTTTCTGCCCAAACCGTATTCTCCCGGCATCCTTGCGCACAAGGTGAGGGAAGTTCTGGACGCAATCTGTCCTGAAATCGAACGCAAATAACTTCGGTTTCCATGAAATCAAATTCTCCAGCCGCAAGAATTGAATGTGCCCGGCCCCGGCTCTCCAGGCACCGTGGCCGGCTGTCATGGATCGGTTTGCTCATGCTTCTGGCCTGGACGACCAGTGCTGTTGATCCGCATGTTTCTGATCTTTCCCTGGAGGAGCTCATCAACATCAAAGTGACTTCTGTGAGCAAGAAGGAGACGAACCTGGAGAATTCACCGGCGGCGATATCTGTCATCACGCAGGAGGAGATCCGCCGCTCGGGCGCTTTCAACATTGCCGAGTTGTTGCGCATGGTTCCAGGTCTGGACGTCGCACGGATCGGCGCCAGCGAATGGGCCGTATCATCCCGCGGGTTCAACAACCAGTACGGCAACAAACTCCTCGTGCTCGTGGACGGACGCAGCGTTTATACTCCGTCGTTCTCCGGGGTTTTTTGGAAAATGCAGGATCTGATGCTTGAGGATCTGGACCGAATCGAAGTGATTCGTGGACCGGGTGCCACGCTCTGGGGTGCCAATGCCGTCAACGGCGTCATTAACATCATGACAAAGTCGGCAAAGGAGACGCAGGGTTTTCTGGGCAGCCTGACCTATGGCACCGAACTGCAGCCGCTGACCAGCCTGCGGTATGGAGGACAGCTGGGCACGAACTTGTACTACCGCGTTTACGGTCAGTTTCTCAATCATGGAAGCCTCCAGCTCTCTGATGGCAGTGAAGCGCATGATGACTGGGATTCCACGCGTGCCGGGATGCGCCTGGACTGGCAGCCGTCCGCGCAAGATCACTTCACGCTCCAGGGAGACTACAACAACCTTTCGTCGGAGCAGATTTTCAACGAGCCTCAATTGTTTCCCACTGTCGGGATCGTAACCAAACATGAACGGAATCACAATTACAGTGGCAACGTGCTGGGACGTTGGAGGCATACATTCGACAATGGATCCGAAAGTTCGGTCCAGATTTATTACGACAAGTTCAAGTTCGCCAATGCGGGTTCGGTGGAGCGGCGCGACACGTTGGATCTGGACCTTCAGCACCGCTTTTCCATCGGCAGCCGGAACGAGGTGATCTGGGGATTGGGTTACCGCCACACGGAAGACAATATCACATCCTCGGATGCCCTCATCTGGTCGCCCCAGCATGTCCACCTTCAGCTTTTCAATGCCTACCTGCAGGATGAGATCAAGCTGATTCCGGACAAACTCCACCTGACCCTTGGTGTCAAACTGGAGCACAATGATTATACCGGATTGGAAATACAGCCCAATGGCCGATTGTTGTGGAACCCCACCCCGAAACAGACCTTCTGGGGCTCGGTCTCGCGGGCGGTGCGGACCCCCAACCGCTTTGAGAGAGGCACACGCGTCAACACCGTGGCTTTTCAACCCCCATCCGGACCGCCCGCCCTGGTCGCACTGTTTCCCACCCTGGATTTAAAATCTGAGGAGGTGACCGCTTACGAACTGGGTTACCGCGTCCAGCCTGCTGAGCGTCTGACCTTGGATTTCGCCGGGTTCTACAACACCTATGAAAACCTGCATGGTTTTGTCAACGGACCCGTTCAGTTTGAAGGCGCGCCATCACCCCCTCATGTTCTGATTCCGCAACTGGGCGTTTACAACCGGGCTGGCTACACCTTCGGCCTCGAGGTACAGAGCCAATGGCAGGTGTCTGATTCGTGGCGGTTGGCAGCCGGATACACCTGGCTGCACATGAGCCTGGAGACGGATCCGACAACCGAGAAGGACAGTCCCACACACCAGTTCAACCTTCGTTCCTACCTGGACATCACCAAAAACCTGGAATTGAACGGAGCACTTTATTTTGTGAATCAGACGACTCATCAGCCGGGGCAGATCGCCTTCACCACACCTTCCTACGTTCGGCTCGACATCGGGGCGACCTGGCGGTTCACGAAAAATCTCGAACTGTCAGTCTGGGGGCAGAACTTGCTTGAGGGTCGGCACACTGAATTCTCCAGCTATCACACCTCCTATATCACCGAAATCCCGCGCAGCATGTTTGTAAAGGTGACATGGCGATTTTGACCAAAGATCATGAGCGGAATCCTGGGGCAACTGTTTTGGGGGGGAACATTTTGACCAGAGTGAACCGCTGTATCGCCCTTTTAGGGTTGGTCTTCGGAACGGCCAGCTTTCCAGGGGCCGAGATCACCATGTCTGAATACCAGGTCAAGGCGCTCTTTCTGCTAAATTTTGCCAGGTATGTGGAGTGGCCTGCCGTAGCTCCAGGAGAAAAAAACGACATTGTGATTGGTGTCTTGGGTGACGGAAAACTCGGGGAAATGGCCGGATTCGTGAAAGGGAAAAGTGTCGATGGCCGTCCGGTCAGCATGCGACAGGTGCAAACTCCGGAGGAATACGAGAAGTGTCACATGCTCTTTTTTGTTGCTTCGGAAAAAGCGCGTTTTTCCGAAATCCTGGCCGGGATTAAAACCAAGCCTGTGCTGACGGTCGGCGAGAGTGATCGTTTTTTGGACCAGGGCGGGGTGATTAATTTCGTGAAAAAGGATGAAAGAATCCGGCTGGAAATCAATCTGACCGCCGCCCGGAATGCGAAACTCAAGATCAGCTCAAAACTTTTGAACGTGGCCGACCGGGTCACAGGGAAAGCGCCATAGGTTAACATGGGCGTTTTTAATAACATGTCGCTCCGGCGCAAACAGACCCTGGTCATCATGCTGACCAACAGCATCGCGCTGTTCCTGGCCTGTGCCGCGTTTGTCACTTACGACCTGGTTACCTTCCGCAAACAGCTGGTGATGGAGGTCTCCATTTTGGCCGATGCCATCGGCAACAACTGCGCCGCAGCCATTGATTTTAATGATCCCAAGGCCGCCTCCGAAACCCTGGCGGCATTACAGGCGAACTCGCATATCGTCGAAGCCTGTGTCTATTCCCGCGTAGGCGCTGTTTTTGCCGTTTTTCAGCGCGATCCCGCCGCCTCTTTTGTTCCGCCGTCCGTTCAGTCCAAACCACAATATTTTACAAGAACCCGGCTCCACCTGTTCCGACCGATAAAACAGAAAAGCGAGTTGATTGGCACCATTTATGTCTCATCAGATCTGAAACATATCTGGTCACGCCTGGCTCGCTACATGGGAATTGTCGCCCTGGTGTTTTTGTTGTCCATGCTCGTTGCGCTCGCGCTGTCGAGCCAGTTGCAGCGGCTGGTCGTAAGTCCGGTCCTACACCTCGCCAAAGTCGCCCGCTGGGTGGCGTCGGAGAAGGAATACTCCGTTCGTGCCACGAAACACAGCAATGACGAGCTGGGACAGTTGGTGGATGGGTTCAATGAAATGCTGGCACAGATCCAGTCACGAGACATCGCCTTGCAAAATGCGCGGGACGAACTGGAGAAAAGAGTCGCGGAAAGGACTGCCGAACTGGAGGAAACCCATAACCAATTGCTGAAAGCCTCCCGCAGGGGCGGTATGGCGGAGATTGCGACCAATGTCCTGCATAACGTCGGCAACGTCCTCAACAGTGTGAATGTTTCGACCACGCTGATCCTTGAAAGCGTGAAAACATCGAGGGCGCCGAACCTCGCCAAAGTTGTCGTCCTTCTCCAGGAACACACCGGGGATCTGGGAGTTTTCATCACCCAAGACGCAAAGGGAAGGCAGCTCCCCGGCTATTTGTCCCGGTTATCCGAATACATCCTGGAGGATCAAAAGGCGATGATGGCCGAGCTGGATTCGCTGCGCCGAAATGTTGAACACATCAAGGAAATAGTGGCCATGCAGCAGAGTTACGCCACGTTTGGAGGAGTCAAGGAAGTGACTGATCTGGTGGAACTGGTGGAGGAGGGGTTGCGCTTGAACGAGGGTTCGCTGATTCAGAATGGAATAAAAGTCGTGCGTGAATTTGAAAACGTTCCCCCTTTAAATCTGGAAAAACACAAGACGCTCCAGATCCTGGTCAACCTCATACGCAACGCCAAACATGCCTGCTTGGAATCGGATCGTACCGACAAACGGCTCACGGTCCGCGTCACCAGCGGTGTCGGATCGATTAAAATAACCGTGACCGACAACGGTGTCGGAATTCCGAAGGAAAACCTGACACGCATCTTTAGCCACGGCTTCACCACACGGAAAGGCGGCCACGGCTTCGGACTGCACAGCGGAGCGCTGGCCGCCCGGGAAATGTCAGGCTCCCTTTCCGTGCTGAGCGATGGTCCAGGGAAGGGTGCCGCCTTCACTTTGGAACTTCCGGTCAAACCAGCCTAAGACATCAACATGATTTGTTCCCATCCCAATGAATAATCCTTTTCTCGAAATTCCGATCATTGATCCGGGCGGATATGAAGCGCCGGAAACGGTTCAACACGATTCCACCGGGAAAAACCGCCGGGTACTGGTGATCGACGACAACCTGTCCATCCACGACGATTTCCGCAAAATTCTATGTCCGCCGAAAATGAAGACATCGGACCTGGAGGCGACGGAAGCCGCATTGTTTGGCTCCGGAACAGGGACTGCGGAGCTGGCGCATTTCCATGTCGATTCGGCCTATCAGGGGCAGGAAGGGTTTCTTCTGGTGAAAAAGGCCGTTGAAACAGGGTTGCCTTATGCAATGGCATTTGTGGATGTGAGGATGCCTCCCGGATGGGATGGTGTTGAGACGGTGCAAAAAATATGGGAGGTGGACCCTGATATCCAGATTGTTCTCTGCACCGCCTTCTCGGACTATTCATGGAGCGAGATGTTTCAGAAGCTGGGTCAGCGCGACGGATTGCTCATCCTCAAAAAGCCGTTCGACACCGTGGAGGCCTTTCAGCTGGCTCACGCGCTGACAGAGAAGCGTTGGTTGCACCATCAGTCAAAGCTGAGGATGGAAGATTTGGAAAGGCTGGTGGGATCGCGCACCGCTGAATTGCAATGGAGGAAAGCTTTCCTTGAAGCCCAGGTGAACTCCTCCATCGATGGTGTCCTAGTCGTGGACCAGCAGGGGAACAAGTCGCTGCAAAACCAGCGTTTTGTAGAGTTGTTTAAAATTCCAAGGCAGATCGCCGAGGAAAAATTGGACGAAAACCAGCTCCGATGGCTCACCGGCATCACCAAAGACCCGGAACGGTTCATCGGAAAGATTGACCATCTTTACGCCCACCCAGACGAAACCAGCCGGGATGAGATCGAGCTGAAAGATGGCAGTGTCCTGGACCGTTATTCCTCCCCTGTGGTGGGGGAGGATGGAAAATATTACGGCAGGATCTGGACCTTCCGAGACATTACGGACCAGAAGCTGGCCGAGCAGGCCTTGAAAGAAAGCGAGGAGCGTTTTGCAGGCGCGTTCGAGCAAGCACCGATCGGCGTGGCTTTGGTGTCGCCCGACGGTCACTGGCTCAAAGTCAATCGCGCCCTTTGTGATCTGGTCGGATATTCCGGGGAGGAATTGTTGAAGAAAACCTTCCACGAGATCACCCACCCGGAGGATCTCGACCTCGACCTTGACAATGTACGACGGCTGCTTGCAGGGGAAATCATCAACTACGAGATGGAGAAAAGATACATCCACCAGCAGGGTCATCCCGTCACGGTTATGCTGAGCGTTTCATTGGTTCGCGACCGGTTGGGCCAGCCAGGTTACTTCATCTTCCAGATTCAAAACATTAGCGGACGCAAAATGCTTGAGGCCCAGCTGGTGCAATCGCAAAGATTGGAAACCGTGGGGAGGCTCGCGGGCGGAATCGCACACGAATTCAATAGCA
>Ga0163150_10004265_pt1 | contig 19301 bp, 21 predicted proteins | sample OliLakLV19P2IB_FD_148628 | JGI IMG/M metagenome (GOLD analysis project Ga0163150, IMG submission 148628) | Freshwater microbial mat bacterial communities from Lake Vanda, McMurdo Dry Valleys, Antarctica - Oligotrophic Lake LV.19.P2.IB | ecosystem: Environmental > Aquatic > Freshwater > Lake >...
ACTCTGGGGTCGCCCGGTGCGTGAAAGACGCACGCCGGTAAATGTGGGGAATCAACCCCACCGCGACAACGGGGAGGGGCTGGCCTTCGGCCTGCCCCTTACCCACTTTCCAAGATGAAGCAGCGGCCTCCTTGCCGCTGCACTTCTTGAAAAACGTCCAATCCCCAGATTCCGGCTTTCGTGGGAATGACTGAGGCCCCCTCCCCATCCTCTGAAGCTGTGAAAAAATTCCCCCTTAACAAAGGGAGCGACGGCGAAGCCGTCGGGGGGTTGTCCTACAAATTGGGAAAGCTGAACACTAGCGGGAGTCACAATGCCAAGCGCCATCGGCATTTTCGTCTTCCCTTTGCTCCCTCACCTGACAACCCCCACGCCTTCGGCGCCTCCCCCTTTTTTAAGGGGGAATTGCCACCCTGCTGACGCTCAGCACTTTTTTCACAGCTCCTCTCTGTGCCTCTGTGTCTCTGTGGTTGTTTTTCGTTTGTCCCAGACCCCTCGCAGTTGACGCTCGGACCTCTGCCCATAAAAAGCGTTTATCCAATCCATAAAATGAAAATGCTTGATATCAAGACCAATTGGGGTAAACTCTCCCCCGCTTTTGCCTGAGATAGTCAATGACCCGGGCAAAAAACAGAATCTTCGGCAGGACAATGGCGTCCACGCGATGAGGAGTTTCCCTTGTCAGTGGGCGTTTTTTTTGGTCTGTGCCACTAGAAGACAGTGGTTGCGAGCCCCACTCTAGCGGCGTCATTACCATGCCAGGGCTTATCAAATCTCATTCTTCAAGGAGTGAAGCACTATGAGCGGAAGTGTCTCTCGTTTGCAGGCCATTTCGGCGGTGACAAACTACAAGCCAATTTCGGCGCCCTTGAACTTCGCTGAAACGCCGGCGAAAGCTTTGTTTGGTGTCAACGTCTTCAGCCAGGCTGTGATGCAAGCTACGCTGCCGAAAGCGGTTTACAAATCGCTAAAAAAGACGATTGAAAGTGGCAAGCCTCTGGATGCCTCAGTAGCGGACGTGGTTGCGGCAGCGATGAGGGACTGGGCAATCGAGAAAGGCGCCACTCACTACGCACATATATTTCACCCGCTGACCGGGTTAACCGCTGAAAAGCACGACAGCTTCATTGAACCCGACGGCCAGGGCGGCGCCGTTGCCGAGTTTTCGGGCAAACAGCTCATTCAAGGCGAACCCGATGCCTCCAGCTTTCCTTCGGGCGGCATTCGCTCCACCTTCGAAGCCCGTGGCTACACCGCTTGGGACGTAACCAGCCCCGCCTACATTCTGGAAAACCCCAACGGAACGACGCTGTGTATCCCAACGGCTTTCGTCTCCTGGACCGGCGAAGCGTTGGACAAGAAAACGCCTTTGTTGCGCTCCATGCAGGCTCTCGACAAGCAGGCTCAGCGCATTCTCAAACTCTTCGGCCACGAAAACGCGGCCCGAGTCATGGCGACGGCCGGCGCGGAACAGGAGTACTTTCTGATCGACCGCAACTTCTTCTTTGCGCGCCCTGATCTGCTGAATGCCGGACGCACTTTGTTCGGCGCCAAGCCGCCGAAAGGCCAGGAGTTTGAAGATCACTACTTCGGTGCAATCCCCGAACGGGTTCTCGCTTGCATGCTCGAGACCGAACGAGAGCTGTTTAAGCTCGGCATTCCCGTCAAGACGCGGCACAACGAAGTGGCGCCAGCCCAGTACGAAATCGCGCCCGTCTATGAGAACGCCAACATTTCTGCCGACCATCAGCAGCTCACCATGATCACGATGAAGCGTGTGGCACAGAAATACGGTATGGAGTGCCTGCTGCACGAGAAGCCGTTTGCTGGCGTCAACGGTTCAGGCAAGCACTTGAACTGGTCGCTCGGCAACTCTACTCAAGGCAACCTGCTGGATCCCGGCGACACGCCGCACGACAATGCGCAGTTTCTGCTGTTCTGTGCAGCGGTCATCCGCGGCGTGAACCGATATGCTGCGCTGCTGCGTGCTGTCGTCGCTTCGGCTGCCAACGACCACCGTCTGGGCGCAAATGAAGCGCCGCCCGCCATCATCTCCATCTTCCTCGGAGATCAGCTCACGGATGTCTTTGCCCAGATCGAGAAAGGCGGCGCCAAGTCTTCCAAAAAGAAAGGCACACTCACGATCGGAGTCGACAGCCTGCCATCCCTGCCAAAGGATGCGGGCGACCGCAACCGTACCAGCCCCTTTGCCTTCACAGGCAACAAGTTTGAATTCCGGGCCGTGGCGTCGAACCAGTCCATCGCCGGACCGCTGGTCGCGCTGAACACAATCGTGGCCGAGTCCCTCGACTACATCGCCACAGAGTTAGAGAAGGCCACCAAGGGTGATTCCAAGAAGCTGAACGCTGCGGTGCAGAAGCTTCTGCAACACATCATCAAGGAGAACGGCGACATAATCTTCAACGGGAACAACTATTCCGAAGAGTGGCATCAGGAAGCTGGCCGCCGTGGCCTTCCCAACTTGAAGACTTCAGTGGAAGCTCTGCCCGTTATTGGCAGCAAAGAAGTCGTGGCTCTCATGGAGAAGTACAAGGTCCTTTCAAAGCGTGAGACCCACAGCCGAATGGACATCTATATTGAACAGTATTGCAAGGCAGTGAACGTGGAAGCAAATCTGATGATTGAGATGGCCAAGACCAAGATCTATCCCGCAGCCATCCGCTATCAGGGTGAGTTGGCAACCACCGCTGCAAGCTTGAAAGCGGCAGGCTATCCATCCGACTCTAGCACGCTGAATCAGATCATCTCTCTCACCACGGGTCTGCAGGAGAGCATAGGCTCGCTGGAAGGCGCCATGAATCACCACGGCGCAAAGTCATTGCTGGATGAAGCCAAACACTTCTGCCATGACGTGCTGCCGGCCATGCAGAAGGTGAGACAGTTCGCCGATGAACTCGAAGCGGTGGTAGCCGATGACCTCTGGCCTCTGCCGACCTACCAGGAGATGTTGTTTATCAAGTAAGTCTCCTGTTCGAAGTGCCTCAAGGCCGCCCGAATGGGCGGCCTTTTTTTTGCACTCGCTGCAAATGAATGCGCGGGTATGGCGGCTAGCAAGTGGAGGCTTTTTGCTTTAGTTCGATAACACCGGTTTGGGTTAGTTACACCAACGATGGCGTGTTTCTTAAGCTGGAGTCTCAGTAGCGGGCGCTCACTGACCGAAGCGATTTTGCTGCGACCTGCAATCGGCACTCAGCGCAGCCACTGCCAGTCCTGCCCCCGACTCTCTGCACAGTCCGGTGTCGCTGGCGATCACATCGACAAGCTCCGCGCGACTGACTGTGAGGATGTTGACGAGGAACACCAGGATCCGGCAGCATCTGTTCATTTTCCCCGCGTCCTCAATGATCGTTAGCATTCGGTTTGATCTCTCACCGCTGGGTGATAGACTCAGCCCTTGCTGTCGAGATCGCGACTCTATGAACCATTCGCAGTCACCTACACCAATGACCCGCCACGTGGTGCTAGCCACCTTGTCTTTCACCCTCTGCTTTGCTGGGTGGGGCTTGGTGAGTGCGTTTGCGCCGCGCTTTCGGGAGACCTTTGGTCTGTCGGCCACCGAAACGGCTTTTCTCGTGGCCGTGCCGGTCTTGCTTGGATCGCTGGCTCGCCTTCCCGCCGGAATGCTCGCCGACCGATTCGGTGGCCGCGCGGTCTTCTCCGCGCTGATGATTGTGGTTTTCGTGCCAGTTTTTCTTGTCCCGGCTGCTGCCAGCTTCCGCCAGTTGCTGGTCGTTAGTTTCTTCCTGGGCCTGGCAGGTTCGTCTTTTGCGGTAGGTGTCAGTTATGTTTCGCGCTGGAGCCCACCGGAGCGGCAGGGCAGCTTCCTTGGCATTTATGGCCTTGGAAACCTTGGCCAATCTGCAGCGGTCTTCTTAGGTCCGGTACTGGCCGTAGCCGTCGGATGGCCATCGGTATTTCGCGGCACGGCAGTCCTGCTTCTGGTGTGCGGTGTTCTATTCGCTGTCTTCGCGCGCAACGCTCCGGTTTCGGCAAAGCCCAAGGGCATCGGGCACATGCTGACGGTGCTCAGACGGGAGAAGCTGGCTTGGGTTCTGGGGGCCTTTTACTTCCTTACTTTTGGCGGTTTTGTCGCGTTCTCGATTTACCTTCCCAGTCTGTTGCGCGATGAGTTTCGGCTCACTCCGGCCAATGCCGGCTTCCGGACGGCAGGCTTCGTCGTGCTGGCAACCCTGCTGCGTCCGTTGGGCGGCTGGCTCTCGGACTGGATCGGCGGCGCTCGGGTACTGTCGGGAGTTTTTCTGGGTGTGGTTCCCTTCGCTCTGCTGCTGGCTTGGCCGTCCATCTTGCCGTTTACGGTAGGAGCGCTCGGTTGTGCCGCCTTCCTCGGATTGGGTAACGGCGCCGTCTTCAAGCTGGTGCCGCAGTACTTTCCGGGCGAAACCGGCACCGTGACCGGCTTAGTTGGCGCCATGGGCGGACTGGGTGGATTCTTTCCGCCACTCCTGCTGGGTTTATTCCGTGACCGGTTGGGAGTGGCCTGGCCCGCCTTCTTGCTGCTGGCCGCCACCTCGTGCGTACTCTGGTGGATGAACTGGAAGATCTTCATCACCCGCCAGGAAGCGCTGGAGCTCGTACTCCCGCCGGAACTGACGCGAACCGCCGATCGTTTACGGGCCGCCTCGTGGGCAACTCTGTGCACAGCGTTGCTGGTTGCATCGATCGTGGTCGGATCGCGAAACCTGCAGAATTTCGATCCAGCTCTAGTGATTTATACGTTCGCCACCATTTTCGCAACCTGGGGTGTTGCCTATCATTACGCGGTCTGGTTGCAGAAACCCCCGACGCAGCTTTACTGGCGGCGAGGCTGGCAGTTGTTTTTCGAAAAGGGTTGGTTCAGCGGCCTGGGGCAGATTGTCGCTCTAGCTGGGACCCATCTGCTGGCCCAGAAATTCATTCAGCGCCGCTCCCGCTTGCGCTGGTGGATGCATCAGTGCCTGTTCTGGGGCTGCCTGCTGGCGGTGGCCATCACGTTTCCCCTGGTTTTCGGGTGGATTCACTTTGAATCGCTGCCGGATGACCAGATGACTTACGTCACTTACCTCTTCGGCTTTCCAACGGCAAGTTTCCGGATTCGCACCGTGTTCTCGTGGCTAATGTTTCATGGCCTGGATCTTTCAGCGGTTCTCGTGCTCACCGGCATCGCGCTCTCGCTGTGGCGGCGGATGCTCGACAAGGGCGCCCGGGCCGTGCAGTCGTTCACCATGGACTTCCTGCCCTTGATTCTGCTGTTTGCCATTTCGGTTACAGGCCTGGCATTGACCGCTTCAACACTCTGGCTGCGCGGCAGTTTCTATGAGTTCCTGGCTATTCTGCACGCCGTGACGGTGATTGCTGCCCTGCTTTATTTGCCTTTCGGCAAGTTCTTTCACATTTTCCAGCGGCCGGCTCAGTTAGGTGTAAAGCTTTACGAACAAGCCGGGCAGAAGGATGAAGGCGTCCGCTGTCTGCGTTGTGGCGAACGCTTCGCGTCACGGATGCACATTGAAGATCTCAAGCAGGTGCTGCCTCGCCTGGGATTTGACTACCAACTGGGCGCTTCCGGCGCCCACTGGCAGGATTTCTGTCCTGCCTGCAAACGGCGAACCCTGGCCGCCGCTCAGTTGCGCTTGAAGGAGGAGGCTCATGGCTAAAGTCCCTCAGCCCATTGAGCAACTGGCCTCGCTCTACGGTCCTCACCTAAATTACACGCCCCCGGGCGGCTGGAGCGAAGCTTCACACCAGCAACCCGACCGGCTCGTGAAAACCCACTGCTGTTTCTGCGGTATGCAGTGCGGCATCCAGTTGAAAGTGCGCGATAACCAGGTGACCGGCTTTGAGCCCTGGGAAGAGTTTCCGTTCAATCGCGGTATGCTCTGCCCCAAAGGGGTCAAGCGCTACATGCAAAGCACACATCCCGACCGGCTGCTCGATCCCCTGCTGCGAACCGAACAGGGATTCCGCAAAGCAACGTGGGATGAGGCGTTTGACTTCACCGTTCGCCGTATTCAGGAGATCCAGAAACGTTACGGCAAAGACGCTGTGGCCGTGTATGGCGGCGCCTCCTTGACGACGGAGAAAGCTTATCTGTTGGGCAAGTTTGCCCGGTTGGCGTTAGGCACGCGGCACATCGACTACAACGGCCGGCTCTGCATGGTCTCTGCTGGAACGGCCTACAAGATGGCTCTGGGCGTCGACCGTTCTCCAAACCCCTGGAGCGACATTCCAAGAGCCGAAGTGGTGCTGGTCTCTGGCTCGAACGTGGCAGAGTGCTCTCCGATTACCACCGATTATATCTGGCGCGGCCGCGACCAGGGCGGGAGGCTGATCGTCATCGATCCGCGGATGACGCCGATCACCCGCAACGCCGACCTCTATCTTCCGCTCAGGCCGGGCACTGATGTGGTTCTATCTCTCGGCCTGCTGCACGTGATTCTTCGTGAAGGCCTGGAGAATCGGAGCTTTATCCAAGAGCATACGGTGGGCTTTGAGGCGGTCGAAGAATCTGCCAAGCCCTACGATCCCCGGACCGTCGCCGAGATCACCGGTGTTCCGCCAGAGGCGATCGAGAAAGCGGCGCGCTGGTACGGCAGCGCTAAGCACGCCGTGATTCTCCACGCCCGTGGCGTCGAGCACCAGTCCAAGGGCGTGGAGAACGTGCTGGCTCTTATCAACCTCAGCCTGGCCACGGGCAATTTCGGACGTGAAGGCGCCGGTTGCATGATGATCACCGGGCAAGGCAACGGCCAGGGTGGACGCGAGCATGGCCAGAAGTGCGACCAGTTGCCAGGCCAGCGCTCGATCAGCGATCCGGCGGCGCGCCAGCATGTAGCCCAGGTCTGGGGAGTCTCGCCCGACGAGATCCCCCAGGCTGGTTACTCGGCCGTGGAGATCATGGAAGCGATCCGTTGCGGAGAGATCAAAGCTTTACTTTCGATTTGCTTCAATCCGCTGGTGTCATTGCCCGATGCCAACTTCACCCGCGAGGCCCTCGAGAAGCTGGAGTTCTTCTGCGTGGTTGATTTCTTCTTGTCCGAGACTGCACACCACGCAGATGTGGTTCTTGCGGGCAGCTTGCACGAAGAGGAAGAAGGCGTGGCTTGCAGCGCTGAGGGCCGGGTCATCCATATTCAGAAAGCCGTCGATCCCCCCGGAAACGCGAGGAACGACTGGGCAATCTACAAAGAACTCGCACACCGCTTGGGACGAGGGCAATACTTTCCGTTCAATTCACCGCGCGAGATCTTCGATGAGCTCCGCCAGGCTTCGCGTGGCGGCATTGCCGACTACTACGGCATCACCTACGAGAGGATCGACCGGGAAATGGGCGTGTTCTGGCCGTGTCCGAGTGAAGATCATCCGGGAACGCCGCGCTTCTTCGAGGGCGGCCAGTTCTTTCATCCCGACGGCAAGGCCCGTTTTGTGGTTACGGAGAACCGGCCCAGTGGAGATCCAATCAGTGACGACTATCCCGTTTATCTCACCACGGGCCGAGTGGTAAGCCAGTATCTGTCGGGAACTCAGACACGACGCATCGGAGCGTTGGTGGATCAATACCCGGAACCGCGGGTGGAAATTCATCCGCGGCTGGCCGAGGCGCACGGCATCGCGCCGAACGACTGGGTGACAGTTACGACCCGGCGCAGCGAGATCACGCTGCAGGCGATGGTCGTTCGCACCATCCGCCCCGACACAGTTTTCATCCCGTTCCACTGGCCGGGGGGCCGCAGTGCGAACCGCTTGACGCACCGCACGCTCGATCCGCGCAGCAAGATACCCGAGTTCAAGGTTTCTGCTTGCCGCATCCGCAAGGCGACCGGTCCGCCTGCATCATCGTAGGTTGCGCCGCTGTTCCAGCGCACCTCAAGGCTCAAGGGACCTGAAGCCTCGCCAGGTTGGCGATAACCTGTTCTTGGCTATCAGGGCATCTCACCTTACGAGGTAAGTTTGCATGTTCGGTTACGAATTCTACATTGACCCTTCCCGTTGCATCGGCTGCGAGGCGTGCATCAACGCTTGTGAGGAATGCGAGACGCATCGTGGCCATCCGATGATCACCGTAGATTTCCTGGACCGCCACAACAGCATCGCCACGGTACCCATGGTGTGCATGCACTGTGACAACCCGACCTGCGCTCAGGTCTGCCCTGCGGATGCCATCAAGAAAACGGAAGACGGCGTCGTTCAGTCCTCGCTCAAGCCGCGCTGCATTGCCTGTTCTAACTGCGTCCTCGCCTGCCCGTTCGGCGTTCCCAAGATGCTCGCCGACCTCGAACAGATGATGAAATGCGATATGTGTTACGACCGCACTTCGGCAGGAAAACGTCCCATGTGCGCGACGGTGTGCCCAAGCCAGGCGCTGGCTTACGTCACCCCGGAAACCATCAGTCGCGAGCGTCGCGACAAGCCAACGAACGTCTTCTACTTTGGAAAGCAGAAGGTCACCACCAAAGTCTGGATGATGGTCCCGCCTGAACGAGACAGTGTCTCAGTGGATGTGGCGGATTACATGTGGGAGAAATCGTCATGAAACTGTTTCGCCGATCCAGCGCAGAAGCGCTTTGGAGGGACGAGTTTCCCATCCACGCGGCAGACGAGCGCTACGTCAATCGCCGCCAATTCACCAAGTTTCTGGTGCTGACCAGCCTGGCCATGTTTGCCGGCAACGTCTGGATTCTGGTCCGCTCCTGGCTGAGAGGCACACCAGCTTTTCCGGCCACCGTCGTGGCGCGGGCCGATGAGATCGGTATTGGCGGCGTGAAGCTGTTCAGCTACCCGCTGCCACACGACAACTGCATTTTGATTCGCACTGGTCCAGAGAACTATGTGGCCTACAGCCAGAAGTGCACACATCTATCCTGCGCGGTCTATTACTCCCAGACGGCAAACCGCCTGGAGTGTCCTTGCCATGAAGGCTACTTTTCGGTGAAGGATGGCAGCGTGCTGCAGGGCCCGCCGCCACGGCCATTGCCAAGAGTCATCCTGGAACGACGAGGCGAGGACTTGGTGGCCGTCGGGATGGAGGTGCATCCAGAGGGATGAGTGAGGGAATCCGCAATGTGGAGTAACTGAGTGGTGAGCCTCGCCGAGCAGAAGGGAGCTTTGAATTCTTAGGAGGAGCTGCCCATGCGGACGGGCGGAACCACCGAGGATGAAATTGGCAGTTCTCAGCTTTGTCCCTCTTGGTAAGGGGGACGCCGCGCATTTTGCGGCAGGGGGTCCGGGCGGGACCCCCGGCGCTACGCGACCGCTGTCGCTGACGGTGAAGGCTTATCATCTCAAGCCTTCACCCCCTCCCGGGAGGGGATTTTCAGGAGAGGACCAAACATGAAACCCGATTCGGTTTCCCCACAGCGTAGCGGTCTCACGGCCATCGATGGAGCCATGTCGCTAGTCGTGATTCTCCTGATCGTTCAAATGTGGCTGCTCACTGCAGCGCTGGAAAGCTTTCTGGCTGGACACGATGAGGCGGCTCTGCCTGCCTCCCTCATCTCTGCAGCGATCTTTGGAGCCTGCCTGTGCCTGTATCTGTTCGTGGATCGTGTGGATGCTGACGTGCGGAAGTCTGAAGGGAACGATAACCGCTGAGGTCTCGGAACTGTGAGGGCAATGAATGAATCTTCTGACACAAACTCACACAGACGATTTCATCTGACTTTCCTACTCTCTCTGGTGCTGTCAAGCGCCGCGCTTGAAGCTCAGCAGCACATTCCCAATTTTGTGATCATCCTCGCCGATGACTTGGGCTATGCCGACACCAGCCCATACGGCGCAAAAATTCGAACTCCCAATCTCGCCCGGATGGCGAAGGAGGGCGTCCGGTTTACCGACTTCTACGTAGCGCAACCCGTCTGCTCCGCATCGCGGACTGCGTTGCTGACGGGTTGCTACCCCAATCGCATTGGCATTCTGGGCGCGCTGAGTCCCTATTCCAAGGAAGGGATTCATTCTGACGAACTGACTCTGGCCGAAGTGCTCAAGACCCGAGGCTGCGCCACGGCGACTTACGGCAAGTGGCATCTCGGTTACCAGCCCCAGTTCCTGCCGACCCGCCACGGATTTGATGACTACTTTGGCCTCCCCTACTCCAACGACATGTGGCCCAAGCACCCAGCTCCCACCAAGCCATACCCGCCATTGCCGCTGATCGAAGGCGAGCGCACGATTGAAACGGGCCCAGACCAAAACCAGCTCACGACCTGGTACACGCATCGAGCCTTGGGACTTACCCCATCACAACCGGCAAAGCAGGCGAAATCTCAAAATGCAGCATTTGGTGGGCCTGCCGCAACGCAGCTTCTACCACCTGCGGTGTTGCACGGCGCGCAAAGAGGAATCCGAGATAGCTCGCGCCCTCGGGGAGGGGTACAAGCTTTTGTCCGATCTTGGCGGTGATCGCGATCTCCTCGATTCCCTCAACCTGCTGGGCCTCCACCAAGCCGCTGACGGCATGAAGGTATCCCGCCCGGGGAATCGGGATCATCATCACACCCGCGGCACAGTCCTCTCTTTGGGGGACTCCTGCCTCCATCCCCAGGGCATGGCGAATGATGATCTCTTCCAGCGATATTCCCAATCCAAAACAGAGCGTTCGCGAGCACAGCCCGCCGATCGAGCGGGCCGCGACCTCCAGAATCCACGGCCCCTGGGCGTTGATGCGCAGCTCGGCATGAACCGGTCCCTCAGAGAGGCCCAGCGCGAAAGCTGCTTTCTGAGTGCAGTCAGCAATTTGCTGCTGGACCGCCGGGCTCAATCGGGACGGAGTGACGTAGAGAGTCTCTTCGAAGAAGGGGCCGTCCAGCGGGTCGGGCTTGTCGAAGAGCGCCAGCACCCGCAGTTTGCCCCGGCTCAGAAGCCCTTCCAGTGCTACTTCCCGGCCTTCGATGAAGTCTTCCACCAGAATATGCTCGTTACTCTTGTCACGCGCGGCGAGAAGCGCCGGAGTGCGCAGCAACGCGCAGATGCGCTGGAAGGCGCGTTCGAATTCCTGAGGATCGTTGGCTCGGATCACTCCCTGGCTGGCCGACAGCGCAAGGGGTTTGAGGACGCAGGGATAGCTGACCCGCGTGGCAATCTGGCACGGATCCTCCTGAACTCCGTGGCAACTGAATGCAGGAACGGGCAGACCGGCTTTCTTGAGTAGACGCCGTGAATGAAACTTGTTGCGGCAGGCATCTACGGCTTTAGGCGAATTGCCAGGGAAATGCAGGGTTTTGCTCACAAAAGCGGCGGTCACGGTGGGTTTGTCGCCAATGGAGACGACCCCGTCAATCGGCTGTTTCCGGGCATGGTTCAAGATGGCTTCAACCGCCTTTGCCGGGCTGCCGAACCGCAACGGGATAGCCGCATCGCGCCAGGGGTCGTCCAGGACATGGCAGCGGTCTGTACCGAGCACGACTTCCACGCCCAGCTTCTGGGCGGCGTTTATGAAGTCCTGGGCGTTATAGCCGGTTGTCGTGAACAGCAGCAACAGGCGCTTATTTCGGAAAGCCGTGATATTGGGAAGAAAAGATGCGCTTGCGTTCATCGGACCAAGATGCGAATGAGGCAATCAGGGTAATGCCGGCATCGTGCCGGCACGCCTGGCGGCATCTGTGCCGCCCGTAGCTCGCGCGCGACAGGATGTCGCGCGACTTGCAGGCAGGGATGTCTGAGCTCGAGCGGCTCCAGGACTACCGTGTCCTATCTCCCGACGCGAACACCTCTGCCGCCCGCCTCGGCAGGACGCCACGCCACTTGCCCACAAGGATGCGCGCGCTGCTTTCTTGCTGGCGTGACCAACCTGTGACCTCCTATCAAAATCGAGCCCTTGCAGCGCAGCGTCGCTTCTTGACTCTGCAGCCTGCTAGTGGATTCGGAGAGGAAAGCCGCAGACCGAAAAGCCGGATCTACGCTACATTTCTTATAGAAGAGCCGCCGGCTCTTCGACAGGCTCGGCTCAGCAATACCAGGGCTCCGTCAGATATGGGATGGCGGCCCGGGAGAGGCGCGGCGGCATCCTGGGAAACTCTACCGAAGGAGGATGTGCCTGCGCCCGATCCCAGATGCCCCAGAAGATCTCCTGCCGCGACAGGCCGCGGCGCTCGGCGTCGCTAATGAACCGCAGGAGCTGCTGCTGAAGCGTGTCCATTCGAGGGTCAGGATGATTCCACCGGTAGCTTAGGGCCTGGGGGTCAAACTCGCCAACCCGGTTGCGCACCTCAGCCAGCTCCAGAAGCCGTGAGCCGGAAGGAATCAGGAGGCGGATGGCCAGTTGAACAGGCGCGACCTGGTCAACAAGTTCCTCATCGGCGAGCAGCTGCAGCAGCTCGCGATAGCCTTCCAGCGTGGTCCAGGGGTTGAATGGAATAAAAGTCGGGCTGAGGACGAGACCGGCGGCACGGCAGCGCTGGAGTACGGCCAGGAAGTCTTCGCGGGTGTGCCCCTTGTCCAGCAAGCGAAGCACGCGATCATCGACGGACTCCACGGCGCTTGTCACCAAAAGACAGCCGGTCTCTCGCAACTTCTCCAAGTGATTGGAGTACCTGAGCAGATGCTCGATCTTGATCGTGACGTCATAGCTGAGCCCCGGATGCCGTTCATGCAACGCCTTGACCAGCGCCAGGGCGTGTCCGATGCCATTATAGAAATCAGGATCGCCAAAGGTGATGTGTTGCGCGCCCATTTCGACTTGTGCGTCAATGTCCGCCAGAACTACCTCCGGCTGGACGATGCGAAACTGTCCTTGGTACACAGGAACGACCGGACAGTGCCGGCAAAGATGCTTGCAACCGCGGCTGGCTTCGGTGTAGCCGGTGATCCGCTGTTTCCCATCGGGCATCGTCAACCGGGCATACCGTTCCAAAGAAGGCAAGCTCGAGCGATCCGGTGGAAGGAATCTTTGCCGGGCCAGTGAGATGGTTGGGATCTGGTGACTTCGGACGCCTGGTCCATCGGCCCATTGCTTCGTCCAGCTCACGAGGCCCTCCTCGAACTCACCACCCAAAATCATGTCGGCACCCAAACTGCGGAGGTACTCGGCGTTCATGGGTGCGTACAAGCCAAAGAAGCAGAGTGGCGCGCGCGAGTTGACCTTTCGCACGGGCCGCAGCAGCTGGATCGCCTTTCGAGTAGCCGTGTGCATGGGCAGATAAAAGGCCAGAAGATCGGCGTCACGGATGGCTGCCACAGGAAGCTCCTGAACCGAAGTGTCAACGCAGGTGACTTCGGCGCCAGCCCGCCGCAGCCAGGCCGCAGGCGACGCTAGGCCGAAGGGCTGCCGTCCAAGTTCATAGGTGGAGATAAGGACAACTCGCATGAGCAAGCAAGAGATCAACTTAGGTCAAATTCCGGGCGGGCAGGGTGTTGAGCTTTCTAGAGGGCGTTTAGGAAGCCGCGCAGCGAGGGTGGAGAGGGCGCTCTGCGCACGCGGAAGGCGCTCGGGAGCGCGCGTTCCACCCGGCTTTCTAAACACCCTCTCAGCGCACTGAATTCCCCGTTGGTGTCCTTGAGAAGCAGCGCACCCTGCATCGACATCTTCCAGCGGAGATGCAACCCTCGGTGATAGGAGGTCCATACCGGAGCGAAGTTGGCTCCTTCAGGCTGCCATTGGGTCTGCCAAACTAGAGAAGCACTGAGAGCAACAGACTCTGGACCGCTTGTCAGCTCTTCGTTTGGGGCGGGACATAGCCCGGTGGCAGCGCCGCGCCTGGGCCAAAGAAATAATCCTGGACCTGCTGTTCGAAAATCTGGTTGGCTTCTTCCGTGCCGAGCGCAAGGCGGTACTCGTTCATCACCATCTTGAAATGCTCTTTGAACATGTTCCAAGCATCTTTGGACACACTTTCGTAGACGCGCTGGCCAAGCTCATGATTAAAGGGTTGCCTGTCCAGCCCAGGGAGCTCTCGCTGGAGCTTGACACATTTGACCATGCGTTCTGGCATACCTTTTCTCCTCAAACCGCGTTTGTGAACTGTCGCTGATGCTGGCGATAAAAATTGAGCATTATCTCATTCGCCCCAGCCGTTGTTTCCAGACGTTGCGCCAGGGACGCCAGTTTCGACCCTGGAATAGAAATGAGCAGCTTGTCGTCGCCGACTGCTGTGAACGTTCGCATCCCCGAACAGCCGAGCGAAAGGGTTGGACGATCCTGATTCACCGCGACGGCCAATGCGGCACAGGCTGGCCGCCCGAAACTCTGCACTTTGCTCAGGGCGTCCCAGCACACGGAACCCAAAGCCTCCTCCAGAAGCATGGCCTGGCGACCGTTGGCCCACACCAGCGTCAAGTCGGGCAACTGCGGGAACCAGGCCAACGGCCCGTAGAGGATCCCTTTCGCTGTATGGGCGATTCTGGGAATGGACTCCGGCTCCTGGCTGCCGAGGTATGAGGCGTTGCACATTTTAGCCACGAACTCGTGCAGGGTTGAGGTGACCTGCGGGCTCATGGGAAAACCCATGGTCAGCACCCCGACGGGACAATGTTCGTGCAAAACTGCCGGTGCGAAGAAGAGCTGCTTTTCGGCCTTCACCCAGAAGGCACAGCTCGAAGGTACGCTGGAACTCGATTCAGCGCCCCTGGGCGCCTGATCCACGAAAGCCAGAGATACCGGGGGAGAAGTCAACTGCAACACCCGCACCATCTGCTCAGATAACTGCGATAAGTTCATTCGTTCTTCCTTTGGCCACACTCATTTGAGTTGAGAGTATAACACCGATGCGAAGGCAAACCAATTTGGCGGAGTCGGAGGAGTCGGAGGGGTGCGACTACCCTGGAAGAAGGCGAACAAAGATGGCATCGCGGATATTCAAGTGGCTGTAAACTCATCCTGGTGGGTTCCGGACTGGTGCGGTTTCTACGAGCAGCCCTCCCATGGCCCGGACCGCCTTTGATCAGCGGATCGTGGTAAGCCACGCCAGGTTTCTGCGAGGTCTCCGGCAAGCCATCGATGTCGGCCATGAAGCCAATGACTGGCTTCCCTTTTCCCCAGGAAGCAACCCAGGCGGTGGGCATGCCCGCAACACCGCGCTGAATCTGGAACCCCTCTTTCTCCAGAATCTCGGTAACGAACTTCGAAGTCTGCGTCTCTTGGAATCCCAGCTCCGCAAAGCTGAAAATCGAATCGACTATGACTTGGGTGAAGTTTTTGCGGGAATCGACCAGCTCGGCAACTTCCCTTTTCAGCGCATCGAGATTCTGCGGCTGAGCGGAAGCCACCGACGCTAGAAGGCAGCAAACCAGCGGAAAGAACATGGCACGGCTTTTCATTTTCTGCCTCTCTAAAGTGCCGACCCTGTGAGCCGGACAAGCCGGAACCCAAAATGGACCACAAGGAACACGGGGGCAACTTGGCCGCGTATAAACGCGAATTTCTCTGCCCTCCCTCACGGTCGGGCTACTGAACAGCGCGGAGGCCAAATCAGTAGCCCGCGCGTTAGCAAAGGCTGAATTGCAATTGAACCACTTGTGGGACTTTGACGGGGCCCCCATCACAAATCTTTTGACTGGGCTCTGAGTCGTCACCTAAAATGAGTGTGCAAAATAAAACGCATAAAAATGGGGGGGGGAGGCACACCAGGAATCCTCACGCCTGCTTCTTCCGCAGCAAGGTGCCACAGTACAGTTGTCAAACCTGTTCTGCCCTGACCGAGCACGTAAGTATGCGACTGGCCGCGCGAATCGCGAAGAGAAATCCGAAGACCATCAAGGCGTGGGTCGAGAAAGGCTGGGTGAGTTTCCAGGAGTTCCCAAGTGGCAGAGTTATGATCTGCAGCCAGTGCTTGATCAGACCTCGGAAATGCGCAGTGGCAGTCGGAGGCTTGGGGTAAGCTTCGATCCACAAGTTTCGGGAAAAATTGTCCGGTTTGCTCCAGTTTGACCCACTTGCAAGATGGTCAAAAGGGGCGCATGATCCCTTGCAACGAGCCGAAGCTAGCGCAAAGTCTGGATCGATTCGGTATTGCTTGATTCGTTTCTTTAGGATTTCAGATAACCGAGTTAGCCACCTCGGAAGGAGGAATCAGATGTCTCGGAAACTTCATACTGTGGTCATCAGTCTAGTTTTCTTCGCGTTCGTCATACCGATGCGTTGGTCGAAGTCGCTAGCGCAATGCAGCAGCTGTTCTGCGAGCGACAGCAGTCATCAGACTGGGGAGAGTGGCTGCGCCTCCGAGACGTGGCTTCAATGTGTGACGTACAGTGACTATCCAGCAAACGCTTGCTGCCATGGCTCTGCAGTGCTTGGCCGAGCCTGTGCCGGAAACTACACATCCTGCGCTGGTGACTATGTTGGGGCGCAAACCTTGCTGCCCCAGAGGCTGTTCTATCCATATTACGAGTACTGCCACGCCTACGGGGGCTGGGTGTACAAACACCCAAGCATAACTTACTCAGAATGCAACCCATCGAATCCCCCGAGACTAGAACAGAGTCTCCCCAGTTATTCGGAAACTACGGGCGCCAGTTTCAGTCGTTATTGCACACTTTAGGCTTTGGGGGACGGCGAGTTGGATAAGGAGGTACCTAACAATGGCTAAGTACAAGCTCATTCTGGTGGGTCTGATGTTGGTGTCAGTGAGTGTTTTCGCTCAGCAGACACGCAGCAAGCTCGTTTATAGCAAGGCTGCTGCTTTCGGTTACGACGTTCATCTAACGAACAACGGCAATGTGCCAATAACCGCTACTGCGACTATTTCCAAACACCACGGGCACGGCGGCTCCGTCGATAGTTCAGTTCGTGTAACGGACGCTGTTTATCAATGGCCGAATGACAAACCTCTGGCACCGGCTCAAACTATGACGTTCAATATGGGACCCTCCGGGCCGCCTGGACACGAGCCAACCGAGATCAGCCTGCTTGCAGTGGTCTTCGCTGATGGAACGACCGAAGGTGACCAAGAGTGGGTCAATCTCATTCTTGACCAGCGTAGAAGGGCATTTATGGACTTGGCCAACTGCCTCGCGATCCTTAAGGAGAGTCGCGCTCAGAAGGTTGATCGTGGAGCATTGCTGGCTAGATTCCAGGTACTGCAAGCTCAGAACCGCGCGAACGTATCGCCTCGACAACCAGGCTCAATTGCCTTTTTCCAGCGGACGGCTGCAGAGAGGGTTGCGTCAACCGTGATTGGGAATCTAGAAATTAAACTGATTCAGAATCAGACCTCGGAAGAGTCTAAGAAAGCAGTTCAGTCGACCATGGAATTCCTGCAAAGTTGGTTCAACGAATTACAAGCCAGCAAGCCAGCACTGTAGCCCATCGGGCAGCAGGGTAGCCTTTACCGACTGAAGATGTGGCAATTTGGGCAATTTGGGGCAATTTGGGGGGCAATTTGGGGCAATTTGGGGTCAGCACTTAAATAATAAATATTGCCCTTGTCGGCCGTGCGATATTTGGAGCCAGTTCGGGTCGGCAATGGCAAGTTCAATCCTCCTCCTCGGCTAGAAAATTTACTTTTTAAGGGCTGACCCAAATCATCCTGTGAGTATGCGACTCGCTGCGCGAATCGCGAAGAGAAATCCGAAGACCATCAAGGCGTGGGTCGAGAAAGGCTGGGTAAGTTTCCAGGAGTTCCCAAGTGGCAGAGTTATGATATGCAGCCAGTGCTTGATCAAGCCTCGCAAATCATCCGCAGCCGCAGTCGGAAGCTCATCGTAAGCTGGCATCGAAAAGTTTTCGGGAAAAATTGTCCGGTTTGCTCCAGTTTGGCCCACTTGCAATCTGATTCAGAGTTGCATTAAGTTTCTCCTTATGGCAACTCTTGTGGGAGGAGAACACGATGAAGATGAAAAAGACAACTTATCGCTGGGGTTTGGCCGTCTGGCTGGCAGGAGTTAGGATGATTGGGGGATATTTTGGCGAGGCAAATTTGTTTGCCCACGATGGAACCTGCTGTTTCAAGACGAAAGGACGCTGCTGGTCAGCATACACCACAAGGACCGGGTGTACGCAATATTTGACAACATGCGAGGTGCAGGAGTGCTTTTGGGACGATGGCAACCAGGTCTGCGGCTCGCACACGTCTGACGACTATAGGGATAGATGCCAATACTTCTGGTTGGTCGGCCTTTACAAGCTTTGTCCCTGCAACCTTATACCAACTAGTGCCTGCCCTTAGACATGGGATAGTAGTCATACTAATGATTCCAGGAGGATATATGAGAAAATTAGTGTTCTTTTGCTTGCTGACTGTCGCAGTCGCCGTAGCGTCTTTCACCCTGGCAAGACACTATGCCTTCCAGTCGCTACCGTCGAAAGCACCCTTTACAGCGGAGGTTTATTCCAAAGCCTACGACCTGAATACAGAGAACGGAAGAATTGTTGAAAATTTTCACACTTTCGCGAGACGGGCTGATGGTTCAACTGTGCAGGTCAACAAGGATCCGAAGGACAAGAAGCCTCTGGTAAGAATGGTTAGGCTACCCCGTGAAGGAAGGGAATTGATGATTTCAGATGTGGTCCGAAAGGTGTCCACGATTTTCAAAAACAAGCAGGGCATACTTCAAGCAATGGGTCATCAAGCCGTTGACGCGACATGCGGACCGAATCAGTACGACCCTAGAGTCTGGAATGTTGGGAGCCCCAACAGACACCTTGGATTGGAAGTAGTAACCATGGTGGCTGATCACTCAGGAGTCAGGAACGAGGTGTGGAAGGCTCCCGCGCTTGATTGTTATGAACTCAAAACCATTCATGATTGGAAGAATCCCCAGAATGGCGGTCTTGTCAGTCGTTCGGAAATGACAGCCGTTTCAATTGTACTTGGGGACCCGGCTCCCGAATTGTTCGAGGTCCCAGGTGATTATCTGGAAAAATCTCCATCTCTAATTTCCGAGGAGATCGCGCGCTATCTTGGCCACGAGATCTCGACTCTTTCCGATAAGGCTCGGGACGCGCTCGCGGAGATCGATCACATGTACTATTCGTCATTGGAGTTCAAACGGTGAACAGCATGCGTGTCACTTGCCAAGCCAATCGGAACCAGTGCTTCGCGCGTGATTCGTCGAACCCCTCAGCTCTGGCGGATGCCAGAGCGCCACGTCTCTCGTCAAAAGGGAGAATTAGCCTCCAAGACTGATCAGTCCAATTTTCTTCGGAACCTTGAGATCGTGACCGGCGATGGGGGCCAAATCAGCGCGCGCCAATGATCGGGCATCAGCACATAGCCAAGAACCAGGAAGCCCAGTCGCCGGCGTTCGCTGACAATTGTTTCAGCAAGAACATGGTATTCCGGCTCGGCAAACGGTTGCTCACCAAGGTTTAGATTGGTAGTGGCAAAAAAGATCTTTTGCAAGTTTTGAGCCGGGGG
>Ga0163150_10004266_pt1 | contig 19294 bp, 14 predicted proteins | sample OliLakLV19P2IB_FD_148628 | JGI IMG/M metagenome (GOLD analysis project Ga0163150, IMG submission 148628) | Freshwater microbial mat bacterial communities from Lake Vanda, McMurdo Dry Valleys, Antarctica - Oligotrophic Lake LV.19.P2.IB | ecosystem: Environmental > Aquatic > Freshwater > Lake >...
GTCAGCATGGCACGAATTGGCAGAATACCCCTGTTTTTCAAGGGTGTAGCGCAAATCGCATACCGAAGATCGGGAACTCATCTGGGAAATGCGGGCTTAGAAAGATGCCTTGCGCAAGTCGGAGGGATTCTTGAGCGTTGCGAGCAGCAAGACTACTTTAAGGATCCCAACCATTTAGGACAGCTACTATCGCGATCAGAACTTGGCTCGTTCCGAGAGGCGCGGTCGGAGCATCCCGTCATAAAAAAGTACGGGCCATTGTTGAATCCGTGACGACTTGCTCTTCAAAATACTCGTCGCCAGTTATCTCCCAGGCACACCTCTGATGCGAGACGCCCTGTCCTAGCGGCGGGATTTTCATGCGTGATGCGGGAGAATGGCGGGCATGAGCACGAACCGATCAGTCTGACGTTGGCGGTCGTCCTCGTTTGTCCCTCAGCCACTTGGTCTTTGTGAACAGTGTCGAGCGCCCCCGACGTGTCCCACATTCGATTGCGTGATGCCGATACTGGAGAGCCGATTGGCTTCGTCCATGCCGAATTCGGGAGCGTCCCAATGAGCCGTGGTATCCGGACGAGTTTTTGGTTGATGTGATGGATGCTCATGGCGGGATTGTCATTTCGTCGCCGACTTTATGTCGATTCCTCGAAAAATACTGGATCAACGGAACTCCGCGACCACGTGGCGAGTCCGGATACAGATATACTTTCTTTGGATCGATGCCAGGAACATCAGCCATCGCTCATCAGCGTGCCGATGGAGTCAATGTCGCGTGCTCGTTCAACAATCGGCACGGCGATGCAGATCTGGGAAAGTTTACAGCAGAACTGAACCAATTGATTGAACATCAGATTGGCCATTGAGCGAAGTAGGCAGGCCATCCGCAAGCCGAGGTAGCCCGTCGGGCCCCGTTCGACGAGTCGGATGCGTCGGCAGCTGGGCTGACACTCAGCCATCAGTCATCGCCGCGCATACCGGTAACCGCCTACATCAAGATCGAGGCACCTGTTGCCTCGATTGGCGATGTCGCGCCACCATGAGCCCTGGTGCCAGCCTGTTCATCGAGGGACTGTAGGTCGGAGAATGGGGGGGTCTCGTCCGAATAGCTAGACAGAAGGAACTCGGTGGCCTGCTATTGAAAAACTGATCCAGGTGGTATGAGTATCCATGAAAGTCGGGCCTACGACATGGAAACCGCGTTCTCCCGCAGCACGCGACGCAGAATCTTGCCGATGCTGCTCTTCGGCAGGACGGACAAAAAGTGGACCTGCGACGGAGCTTTGAATCGTGCGACCTGTCCGCACACGTGCTCGATCACTTGGGTCTCGCTGAGTTCGGCGCCAGCTTTAACAACCACGAACGCCACTACGTTTTCGCCGTATACTGAGTCAGGCACGCCGACTACAGCCGCCTCCGCCACCGCGGGGTGCTCATGCAGAATCGCTTCCAACTCGGCCGGGAAGATGTTCTCGCCACCGCGAATGATCATGTCTTTCTTGCGGTCGACGACGAACAAGTATCCATCATTGTCAAGGTAGCCGACGTCCCCCGTATGCAACCAAGCGCCTCGCAGAACCTGCGCTGTCTCTTCCGGAAGGTTGTGGTAACCCTGCATGACAATTGGCCCGCGAAGACAGATCTCGCCGCGCTCTCCCGCCGGAAGCGCCCTGTCGTCATCGTCGACAATGCGTAATTCAGTGTTCATGTAGGTTCGTCCTGCTGAGCCCGGACGATAGGGTTCGGTGCGGCGGTTGGCAGTTCCTAGGCCACTGGCCTCGGTCAGCCCGTACACTTCGCGGATGCGGCAGGGATACCGGCGCATGAAGGACTGTGCCAACTCGACTGGCAACGGCGCTCCACCGCAGATCACTTCAATCAAAGACGACAGGTCGTACTGACTGGCGCGAGGATGGTTCAGCATCAGGGCCAACATCGTCGGCACGGCGGCAATCGACGTGCACTGGTGCTGCTGGATGAGCTCCATGAACCTCTCGGTGTCGAACCAACGGAGCTGTACAAGATGGGTCTTGCCGGCCAGACGCTCAGGGGTCAGCAGCAGGTCGTTCATAATCGCCACGCCAAAAATGTGGGCAATCGGCATGGCACTCAGCGTGACCCGAGGTCCTTCCCAACTGTCGAGTGCGGACGCGTCCAACACGGCCGCGGAACTGGCGAGCAGGTTGGCGTGCGAGAGCAAGACGCCCTTGGGGCGGCCGGTCGTTCCGGATGAGTACAACATCACGGCCACGTCCGCAGCTTCGATTCGCGGCAAGTAGGTCCGCGGCGCGTAGTCTAAGAGTGCATCAAGCCGGACCTCCGGCGGATTGGCGTGCGGATCGTCTGAACCTCCTTGCACAAGAATATGGCGCACGTGCGTAAGGCCCGAGGCTGCCTCGCGAACAGTCGGCAGTCGATCGACGTCGGTGATGACCAAACTCGCCTCAGTGTCGGTGAGCACATATCGCAATTCGGCGGCCGCGGACTGTGGCATCACGGGAACGGCTGTGCCGCCGCTGCGAAAGATGCCTTGGAACACGGAATAGACCAAGGCGTGGTTCATCATCAAGACGACAGCGTGTTCTCCGCGTGCTAGCCCCATTTCGGCCAGTGCTGCATGCAGGCGCCGACTTCGATCGAGCATTTGCCAATTCGTAAATCGGTCACCTTCGATATCGAGACATAAGCATTCGCCCAGCCGCTCGGCCGATACTTCCGCGAGATCCGCTAGATTTATCACCCGCATTTCCAGTGAGCTCCTTGTCGACGTGGACCGACCTGAACTCCGTTTCGCGATTCGCGGGCTAGTGTGCCAGCACACTAGCCTCGGAAAAACCAGCATAGCGAATGGGCCGCTAAAGTGGCCAGCTCGGCTCTCGGTTCGCTTCAATTGCACGGAATGCTCCGTGGCACCCCAAGCAATGATGAATCAGCGTCGAACGGATTACTATCAGTCCTCAATTCCCCGCCCTGCGAGCAGGATGTAAAATCACAGACACACTATTCACGACGGGGGAGTCGAAAGCCATGATCGCTTACAACGGAAGCGAGCGCAACGGCCATAAGCCGAACTTTGGCCGACCAACCAAACTGACCGAAGAAACGGCGAGAACCATCTTCAAAGCGTTAGAAATTGGGAACTACCTGGAAACCGCCGCGGCAATGGCAAGTGTGACTGCGAATCGGTTCGCAACTGGATTCGTCGGGGTACCGGCTTAACTGTTCGATTTAGAGCCTTCTCAGCATTTAAAAACGAGGGATTACAAAATTGCCAAGAAGCGATTTCAAGCCGAGCAGATCACCGGCAAATTGCCATTCCGCTGATTTGCGCCAAGCTTCACGATTTCGCCAACATCACGAAAAAACCACGGCCTCTGAGCCTAGATTGCTTCGGCAACGGCCGTTTTGTACGATGAGGGATCGGAAGAAGTGACGCAATTCCCAGCAGCGATTAGCTGGATCGCAGTCAGTTCGGAGTTGACACGATATCCATCGGAAATGTCGAAAAACCCGAAACTTTTTCGCCCGATTATTGGCACAACCGTCCGAGTTGCGGGCACGATTCACATGAGCAGTGGAAGTCCACATTCGGGAGAGAACTTATGATAGGGAAACGTATCTCGATCGTGGGTCTTGTGGTCGTCGTTTTGGCTGGCAGTGTCGCCCTCGCGGCAGACGGTTCGATTGGAAGGAAGATTTCGGACTTCACGTTGCGAGATTATCGCGGCATGGAGCGATCGCTGAGCGACTATGATGGTAGTGTGCTGGTGGCCGTTATCTTCGTCGGCACCGACTGTCCGCTCGCGAAGCTGTATGCACCCCGGCTCGAAGAGCTGCACCAAAAATTCGGACCCAAGGGAGTTGTGTTTCTGGCGATCAATTCCAACCGTCAAGACACTTTCACGAAGGTTGGGACCTTCGCTCGCATTCACAAATTGAGCTATCCGGTCTTGAAGGACGTCGGCAATAAGGTGGCCGACGCCTTCAAAGCCGAGCGCACTCCACAGGCGTTCTTACTGGACTGCGATCGCGTAATCCGCTATTCGGGTCGCATCGACGATCAGTATGGATTGGGAGCCACGTCCGGCTACGCCAAATCGACGCTCGAACGGAGCGACTTGTCCAACGCCATCGAGGAGTTGCTCGCCGGCAAGCCGGTGAGCGTTCCCCAAACAGAGGCGACCGGCTGCATTATCGGACGGGTTGCCCAAGCCGATCCTCGCGGCGACGTGACCTACTCGAAACAGATCTCTCGCATCCTCAACAATCGGTGCGTCTCGTGTCATCGAGCCGGTGAAGTCGCCCCTTTTCCGCTGACTAGTTATGAAGAAGTGAACGGATGGGGCGAAATGATCTGCGAGGTAATCGACAAAGGCCAAATGCCCCCTTGGTTCGCCAACCCGAAGTATGGCAAGTTCAAGAACGACTGTCGATTGAGCGACGAAGAGAAACGGCTCATTCATGAATGGGTCGCCAATGGATCACCAGCGGGTGATCCATCCGAGTTGCCCGAGAAGCCTCGGTTCGTTGAGGGCTGGCGGATTCCCAAGCCTGACGAAGTCTTCTACATACGAGATGAGCCGTACGATGTTCCAGCCGAAGGCGTGGTTGAGTACAAGTACTTCACCGTCGACCCGGGCTGGAAGGAAGACAAGTGGATCAAGGCGGCTGAAGCACGTCCCGACAATCACGCAGTTGTCCATCACGTCATTGTTTTCGCCACGCCGCCAGGCAGCGCGGACTCGCCGGCCCGACAAAAAAGCATTGCCGGCTTCGCGCCTGGCTCACCTGCGCGAGTTTATCCCGATGGTGTCGCGAGTTTCGTGCCGGCTGGATCGAAGCTCGTCTTCCAAATGCATTACACGCCCAATGGATCTCCTCAGAAGGACCGCAGCTATGTCGGGGTCGTGTTTGCCAAGGATAGCGAGGTAGAAAAGGCGGCGGGCGGCGGGCTTGTCGGAAACTGGTCCTTTGCCATTCCGCCGCACGATGGCCACCACGAGGTCGTGGGCGAGTTCACCTTCCAGAACGATGTCCTGCTGACCGACATGCTGCCGCACATGCATCTGCGCGGTAAGTCGTATCGCTACACCGCCATCTATCCCGATGGCAGCGATGAGATCCTGCTCGACGTTCCGAACTACGACTTCAATTGGCAGTTGCGCTACGATCTTGCCGAATCCAAGTTGATGCCCAAAGGCACCAAGCTCCGCGGTGTCGCCTACTTCGATAATTCCGAGGAGAATCTGGCGAATCCGGATCCGCGCGAGACGATCCGCTATGGAGATCAGACCTGGGAAGAGATGATGCACGGATTTTTCTCGACCATCCCGGTCGAAAAACGCACCGGAGCGAACTAAACGCGATAATCTTAGCTACAATCCAATTGAGGTGTGAATCGCTGCAGTGGAACGAATTTTCAACAATTCCCTGGGTAGTGCTCGCTCGAATTCGGCGGATTTCCGGTCGCGAAGCCGGCAACCACGATTCAACATTGGGACGATGGCCGTTGGAATGCTTGGCGCCGGACTTGCGTTGGTGGTCCCAGCGTGGCGAGTTGTCGCGCAAGACCAATCTGGCCGAGTCGTGTCGGATGCTAAGTACACGTCGTCCTATGACGCATTCATGAAAATGAATCGACTTCGAGAGTCGTTCGTGAAGAATGAGGACGCGTCGGAGTACTGGGGGTTCATGGAATCGCGGCTGGGAAATCAGGCTGGTCGGATCTTGATCAAAAGGCCGGCCAAGGGTTTCAACGACGATGCCTTTCGCGGCTGGTTGATGTTCATTCGCTCCTACGGCAATGCCACGGGCATCGGCAACTGCACGGCCTGTCACACCGTGCCCGACTTTACTGATCGAGCGAAACACCAGATTGGCACGACCAAGGAACCGATCGAGACGCCGTCGCTGCGCGATCTGGGAAAAAAACGGGCGTTTTTCCAAGATGGCAGCGCCAAGTCGCTCGAAGACGCGATCAAGCGCCATGTTGAAAACGGCCAGATTGCGCAACAGGACAAGCTTGCCGGCGTGGAGGTTGAAGTGGGCAAGATTGCCCTGACCGACGAGGAAGTACGCCAGGTCGCGGCGTTTCTGCGTTCACTAAACTCGGTCGATCGGGCCCAGTTTCGCGACTACCTGGTCGACGTAGTGATCCTGCCCGTGGAGATTGATTTCTCTGACTAGCGGCTCCATAATCACGCTGTGTTTTACAAACATCAGGCTCGCCACCTGCCTGTGCGAGCCGACATTGAGCAAGGATAAATGAACCATGCGAAGTATTTGGCGGGCACAAATCGCGCTGTTGATCGCGATTGCGATGAACGCGGCCGCATCGGCCGCCGAAACCAGTAGCATCAAGGGCACCGTAGTGGATAGTTCCGGCAACGGGCTTCGCGGTGCCATCGTATCGGCGATCAACGAGGAACAGCAAAAGAGCATCTCCGTTCTCACCGACCCTCAAGGCCGGTTTATCATCGATCAAGTCCCACCGGACACGTACGTCGTGCGCGCACGACTAGTCGGTTTCGAAGACCGTCATTCGGACGAGATTGACGTTTCCGCCGGCGATGGCAACGAGATCGCCAAATTCATTATGGAGCCGGCGAAGGATTTGTTGCCACAGCGCACAGGCGCCAGCCTGTTCGGCATGTTGAAGATCGAGGACGAAGAACAGCGGATGAGCTTCAAGATGTCTTGTACCTACTGCCACCAAGTCGGCACGCTCGGTTTTCGCACTCCAGAACAACCGGTCGACTGGGAGGTCATGATCACGCGCATGGACGGTTTCGGTGCGCTGCACAAGGACTTGAAGAAGACCATTGTTAAGACTCTGGTCGATACGTACGCCGAGAATGCTCCGAAGAAGTGGCCCAAGTGGACACCCCCAGAAGCGCCCAAGGGCAAAGCACTCGCGATGCGCGTTGTCGAGTGGGACATGGGTGACAAACGCTCGCGGCACATGATTCACGATCTCGAACTGGGGCACAACGGCCTGGTCTACGCCGTCGACATGGCGAACGACGCGTTAATGAGCCTGGATCCTGCTACCGGCAATCGCAAGGTCTACAAGGTACCTGGTGGAAAGGAGCCCTACACGGACGAGTTGAGCACGATGGGCCCGCACTCGCTGGAGTGCGACGCGGACGGCAATATCTGGATCACCTGTGCCACCGGTGGCAAGATGGCCAAGTTCGATGTGAAGACCGAGGAGTGGCTGGTTGTGTCGTCCGCCCCCGAGCCGGCGCGGCGCGGCATCTATCCCCATACACTTCGTGTCGATTCGAAGGGAGTCGTTTGGTACACGGACGCCGGGCGCGGCGTCTACAGCCTGGATCCCAATAACAACAACGTCCGCAAGTATTACAAGCTGCCCTCGGCGGATCAGTCAATCGGTCAGGGCGTCGGCGAATCGCGCGGCGTCACGCCCTACGGCCTCGACGTGGCGCCGAACGGCCACATCTGGTATACGAAATTGAACGGCAATCGCGTGGGGCGCATCAAGCCGGAAGCACCCGACGGCGACATCAAGGAATGGAATCCGCCCTTCCAAGGTCCACGCCGCTTGCAAGTGGCGGCCGACGGCATGGTCTGGGTACCTGGCTGTGGCTCCGGCGTCTTTGGCAAGTTCAATCCCGAGACGGAGAAGTGGACTGTTTATGATCTGCCCGACAAGGAAAACCAGTTTCCCTACGCCTTGAGCGTACATCCTCAAACCGGCGATATTTGGATTTGCGGGACGACCAACGACTCCATGTTCCGCTTTATTCCCAAAACCGAGGAATTGATCGAATACCCGATGCCCTCACGCGTGACGTACACGCGAGAGATCGAGTTCGGTGCAGATGGTAGCGTTTGGGTTTGCAACTCTAACTGGCCGAATCGCCACACTGAGCGCCGATTCGGGTCGATCATTCGCATCACCCTCGATGGAACCGTCGATGAGGCAACCGACAAGTCACGGGCGGTCGCAGTGACGCAAACCGGAAACTAGGGGCTAATGGTGAGATCTAAAATGACCTGGTTTGGAGGCCGCCGTGTTCCTCTGTGCGCGTGCCTTGCGGCTCTCTTGTTCTTGCTGTGGAACGGTAGCGAATCGCCATCAAACGCCACGACCACTGACGGAACAGACGCTGCGCGTGACCAAGCGCCGCGCGGCGATGTCAAAGCGCCAGCAAAGACCGCCGTTCCAAACGAGGCTGCGGCCGTCAAGGCGGCTTCTCCCGCGGGTGGAGTAAAGTTGAGCGGACGGGTGCTCTTCCACGGCACGCCCCCCGCGCGTCGCGTCGTCAATATGGGCAAGGACGCCAAGTGCGTCGAGATCCACGGTGGCAAGCCCGTCTTAGACGAGGAACTGATCGTCAACAGCGATGGCGGCGTCAAAAATGCGTTCGTCCGCGTTCAGGGTGGCGCGCCGAAGCTGAATTATCCGATGCCCGAAGGGGCTGCCATGCTGAACCAGAAGGACTGTATGTTTCGACCTCGCGTTCAAGGAGTACGCGTTGGTCAGCGACTGCTGGTTAGTAACGGCGATCCGATGACGCACAATGTCCGCTCATTTCCAATTTTGAATTCGGCCTTCAACTTTGGCCAGCCGCCCGACACCGATCCGCGTGAACGCGTCTTTGACAAGGCGGAACGCGAAATTGAGATTCAGTGTGATTTCCATCTCTGGATGCACGCCTTCATCTTTGTGATGGACCACCCATTCTTCAGCGTGTCCCAGGACGACGGCATGTTTTCAATCGATGGCCTGCCGCCGGGCAAGTACACCTTGGAATCCTGGCATGAAAGACTCGGCAAACAGCGAAAGACCGTCACTGTCGGTGACAAGGATCTCACCGACGTTAACTTCGCCTTTCCACGGTAACGGCAGTCTCGCAACGCAGACGTGCCCGGCTCGCTTCGTCACTTGGACTTCAGACGAGCAGCCGGGTGGTCTGGCCATCGTTCGCGAGCCCGCAACGATAACTGTGCTGGGCTCGGCACTGCTGCAGATCTTTCGTATGAGCCAGCTTTAGGGATTTGCGCAGAAAACCACCAGGCAAGGCGCTGCGGCTTACGGTCTGAACTCTGCGATGACGAAGCAGCACTGGCAGGCGATTACGGCCAGCACGCTCCACAGCAAGGTGCGATGAACCGCGCGAGCGAGGTCGTCTTTTGCTTGCGACGGGACGACGCCACACAAGGCTGCGATCGTACCTCCCAAGAATCCTGATATCACGATCTTGCCGAAGAGATAGTGCGACCAGTGAGGAGCACGCTCCAGCCCGTCGATCATCAAATTGACGGTTAGCGATAACGATGCCTGTTCATGTCCGGCGACGTACACCGTGCCAGCAAGAACTACTCCGGAAACCAGGGCCAACAGTGTACCGATGCTCATTGCCAGAACCTGGGCTATCACCGCGGGGACAAGAGCGTAGGCTTCAACACGCCAGCCGGCGAGTGCCAAGGTCTCAAGCAATCCGTTGCGCACCGCCGCAGCGAGGCGCGCGGCTTGAGCTGCACCCAATTTCGTCGTGATCAGGCCGCAAGCGCCCAGCGGAAGGACGACGCGCATCAGGGTGTGCCCCGTCACGGTCATCATTTCCGGCAGCAGCAGAGGATCAAGCAATTCTGGTTTGGGCAATCGCTCGAAAATAAAATAGGCCGCGGTGCCGGCAATCAGCAAGCAGCCGACCAGGCTGAAGACATGGGTGCCCAAGCCAACGGAATCGAAAAGAATCTGACGAAGCAGAAACAGCGGCCGGTGGGGTCCCAACAAGCCCCAGACAAATGCCAACGGGCTCAGCGCAAACGCGCCAAGTTGTTCCACGGCGCCCATCGCTCGCGACAAGCAATCCTTGGTCGGCGTTTTCTGTTGAGGGACATCTTCTAATCGCAGCCTCGCTACAGTGACGGTGCCCTGATCGCTAACAACAGGTTCGTTGATCTGCAATTCGACGATCCGGATTAAGTCTTCGTCACCTGGATCGCTCGAAAGCATCCCGTGGACGAAGAGTTGAGGCTCATGCGTGATCACCATGACCACGCAGCTGCCGCTACGCGCCAATTCGGTCAGAGCACGGGCCATGGCATGCGCCGACACGCGGTCGAGAGCCGAGGTTGGCTCGTCGGCGATAATGACTTCGGGCATTGTTCCGATTGATTGACGGGGCAATAACCCGCGAACGGCAGACATGCGGATCCGTTCACCGCCTGAGGCGCTGGCCAAGTGGCGAGGCATCGGGTTCAGCCGGAACTGAGCAGCAAGTCTTTCAACCTCTGCTTTGAGGATCACCCGACTAAGTTGCGAGAAAAGTGTCAGGTTGTCAGTCACCGATAGCGAGTCGATGAAGCCGAGCTTCTCGGATTGCGGCAGAAACGCGATGTGCGAACGTGCCGCCGGATTGTAGACGTTGCCCTTCCAGACCCCGTGTGCCCTGCCGGGGACGTCGGTGATGACCACCTCGCCTTGACATCGCGATTCCGGATCCGACAACTCACCAAAGCCAAGCAGGGCTCGGGCGAAAGAGGATTTGCCGCTGCCTGAAGGCCCTACCACAAGGTACAAGCGGCCGGCCTGCAACATACACCGTTGATCGAGACGCAGTCGCCGTGGACCTAAATCAACTTCGAGCTTGATCAATTCCAGCACCGGATGCCTTGCTGTTGCCGACGGTGCGATATGCTGCATGGATTGTTTCCTGACCCAACAAACGGCTCGTCAACTCGCGGTGCGGTTGCCGAATCTTTTGCGACCTCCGTTGATCGCGGTTGATCACGTCTGCCTCATCACTTACCGCGCACTCGATGAATTACCGCAAATGAGGCGCGTCGGAGAAGTTACCCAATGGTCGGCTCTTTCGCTAGTGACGGCTGCTTACTTCAGCAGTGGCTCATAAACGATTTTATCGGAGTGGCCGTCGGCCGCCGTTGCCAACATGAGCAGCGGGGCGACGCTGATATCCAAATAGCTTCGCAAAACATAAGCAAATCGCAATCGCGGCCCGCCTTGACTAGTAAGCAAACATCGCCCTGCGAAATCTTTGACATAAGCTTCGGTTGACTCAAATACCTTGGCTTGGCCGGCTCGCCAGGCCGGCAAGATGACTCGATCGTAGAGCGATCCAGACCATCGCTCGTTGAAGGCAACCTCGAAATCTTGCCGCCGATCGTCCACCGCATTCCTGAACGCCTCGACAATTTGTACTCGGTTATTTCTCCAGAACGCCACAGCTTCTTCTTCTAACGCGGCCTTGATGGCCTGACTCGCTTTTTCGGAGAGAAACGGTAGCTCAGTCGCACCGGCATTATCTTCGCTGCCAAGCAACCGCGACCACCAGGCTGCGACACTCGTTCCCTTGGCCTTTGCATCATTTACCTGCGCGCGAAGCGCCCTGCTGACGAGCCCTTGAGCGCCCACGCTGTCCCAGGCTCGTTTAGCCAGGCGCTCAACCAAGTCATTCTCGAGAGGCTCGATTGCCTGGTGCAGATTCTCGACAAGCCGCTTGAGTAACTCCTCATCCTCCGGACCTGGATTGGCTAGGTCCGCCGAAATCTCGCGGATCAAGCCATCCGCAATTTCCGGCAGCACGTTGGTTCTGATGCTCGGCCATATCATGTCGCGCGCAATCATGGCTTCGTCGGAAGGCGTGTTCGGGTCGACGAGCAGCTGCAACGCATCGCGAAGGCTGAGCGCCGCCGAAGCCCCTTTCAAAATCCCACCGCGATGCCCGACATCGGTGTCCATCGTGCTCAGCCGAATGACAAGTCTGACTTGACCGTGATCCTCTGGATCCACGGCAACGACGCGGCCGATGACCTGGGCAATGCCATCCTGGCGCTCGCGGTAAACTAGTGTTCCTACTTGAGTCCGCAGCTCGGCCGGCACTAGCACTTCGATCATCTGGCGAGCCGGCCAGAGCAGCTCGCCTACGAGGTCGCGCACTCCGCCTTGAGTGCGATGTGCCGCCGACGTTCTTGCAAGCAACACCGAGGCACCCGTCAGTGACAACAGCACCACGACTCCGGCGGCCAGCCGAATATGTCGTTGCCAAAGATAAGAGCGATCCCACATGAAGTAGGCTGCGACAAAGGCATGGGTCTGGTACGACTGCGAGCATTGCCAGTTCTTGACGGGATTGGCTCGCGCAAGTTCCAAGGTATCACGTTCCGCACTTACGGCCAATATGGCACAGGCCACCGTTTCGCCAGACCGATGGGCGTACCTTCTTGCCCTACCGATCGCCCTCTCGCCAGCCGATTGTTCTCATATTCGGGAAAATCATTCCAGCAATGGCGCGAGGAAGCCGGATCCGGCGAAGGTGGCGGATCAAGCCAGGATCTCGCGCACCACGTCACCGCGCGCGATTGGGAATGGGCGTCCTAGCGAGTCGTGCAGCTCGGTGGTCGGCGCATGGCCCAGACAATGGAACAATGTCGCCAACAGGTCGGATGGGCCGACGACGCCCGACTTGGGTTCGCCACCGATCGCGTCGGACGCACCGTGTACATGCCCCCCGCGGATGCCTCCGCCGGCCAGCGCCAGCGAAAATACATTGCCCCAATGATCGCGTCCGCCCGCGGCGTTGATCTTGGGCGTGCGGCCGAACTCCGCCAAACAAACGACCAGTGTGTCGTCGAGCATGTTGCGATCGATCAGGTCGTTGAGCAAGGCAGAATACGCCTGGTCGAAGGGCGGCATGAGCACGGTGCGAAGCCGCTGGACCTCGCGAGTATGCGAATCCCAACACGGCGTGTCCTGCGGCTCGTCGGGCGAACGATACCAATTGACTTGCACCAGGTTCACGCCGGCCTCGACCAACCGGCGAGCCAAAAGCACGCTCTGCCCAAACTGCGTCCCTCCGTAGGAAGCGCGGGTCGCTTCAGGCTCAAGCGAAAGCTGTAAGGCGGCTCGCGCGCGGGCAGAAGTCAGCAGACTGAACGCCTGCTGAGTGGCTGCATCGTAGGGAGCTAACACTCCCCCATATTCGACAGCCGCTCGACACTGGTTCATGGCGGATAAGAGCGAGTGTCGCTCCTCCAGCCTGGAGAGCGGCAAGTCGGTGGGCAGGGTAAATTCCGGAATCCGGAAATTCTCCGAAGCTGGCTCGCAACGAAACATCCACGGATCAAGCGAGCGACCCATGAAGCCGGCGTCTTGTCCTGGCCAAACGGAGCCATCGGTGTTGAAGATCCGATGCGGCAAACGCACCGCCGACGGTAACGAGCCCGAGTCATGGCGAAGTCGTCGCACCATCGCGCCGAAAGTCGGCCAGTTGTTGGGCGCGCCCGGATTGGCGTTTTCCGCGTTCATCGGCGCATGCGGTTGGCCCGTCAACATATAGTAGCCGCTCGACGAATGGGCGTTGTCACCCGTTCGCATCGCACGCAGCAGGCACAAGTGCTCTGCCAACAGGGACGTCTTGGGCATCAACTCGCTAATTTCCACTCCAGGCACGGTCGTCTTGATCGGCTTGAGCTCGCCGCGGATTTCAACGGGAGCAAGCGGCTTGGGATCCCAGGTAGAATGCTGAGCCGGTCCGCCAAACAGAAACAGCACGATGCATGATTTCGCGCGAGCAGGTCGCGGCGAAGTTTCGTTGGCTGACGCACTGCGCAGCAAATCGGGCAGCGTCAATCCGGCCAGGCCAAGCGACCCAATGCGCAGCACCTCGCGCCGTGAAATCCCATCACACAATCTTGTCGGCTTTGCGTTGATGGTGAACATAGGGGCAACCCGGGGGGCCAGGCCTCTGACGCATCAGCGCCAGTATACCGAAACGGTCTGAACTTATCGCCCCATGGAACTGCCGTGTCGAGTCACGGGGAACGGTCAAAACGGCTGATTATTCTAGCCGATTTCTACCGAGACAACCTCAACGACCGGCAGGCCATCGATCGATAGTTCTTGCAAGAGTTATTGAGAGGGAGTCGACCGAGGAGGTGCGATGCGATAGCTTACCTGAAGGGTCGAGCTGCGCGGGAGCCCGCGTGTCTTCGATGACTTGCAGGTAGTGTCGGGCTGTGCCTGAGGCCCGCACAAACGTGCGGCTCGCACTTGGAAACGGACGATGCGAGAAATACCGATGTTGGAGGATTCCACGCCGATTCTGATCGGTTATGGGGAGGTAACGGATCGGACCACTCCGTTCGAAGCCGCTCGCTCACCGTTTGACCTGATCGCCGAAGCCGGGCGGCATGCACTGGCCGATGCCGGCGCCAAGGATCTGGCCAGGTCGATCGATACCGTAGCAATGGTGCGGCTGTTTTCCGACAGCTCGCCTCGTTTTGCGACGAAGCTGGGTACGTCGACCAATCCACCCAAGAGCGTTGCCAATCGCCTGGGGATCGATGCCGAACGTTACATCCACACGTCGAGCGGTGGCAACATGCCGCAGTTCCTGGTCAACGCTTTTGCAGAGGCGATTGCCAACGGAGAAATTCGCTCGGCCCTGATTGCCGGCGGCGAGGCGCTGCGCACGCAGAATGCGCTCGAACGCGAGGGATGCGCCGCCTGTTGGAGCGAAGACCCGGGCGGCCAGCCCGAGATTGTCGGCGAGACGCGGCGCGGTTGGAACGACGTCGAAGACCGCCACAAGCTGCGCGCCGCCATCGTCATCTATCCGCTGATCGAGACCGCCATTCGCGGATTTCAGCGAAGATCGATCGCGGATCATTTGCGGGCCATGGGTCAGCTCTTTGCCCGGTTCTCGGCAGTTGCGGCGAACAATCCGCTCGCGACTCGGCGCGACGTGTTTTCGGCCGATCGCCTGGCCACGGTCGACGAGGAGAATCGCTGGATCGGATTTCCGTATCCGCGCCTGATGGTTTCCAATGCCTACGTCGATCAGGCGGCGGCTTTGATCATGACCTCCGTGGGCGAGGCTCGCAGGCTCGGGGTGCCACAGGCGAAATGGGTTTACCTACATGGTTGCGCTGACGGGAATGATCACTGGTATGTGTCGGACCGCATCGATCTGCACTGCTCGCCGGCAATCCGCTGGGGCGCAAGAAAGGCCCTGGAAATGGCCGGAAAAACGCTGGTCGACTTAGAGTTTATCGACCTCTATAGCTGCTTCCCTGCCGCCGTGGAAATCGGTTGTCGAGAGATTGGACTGGCTGAGGACGATCCGCGCGGCTTGACCATTACCGGTGGACTGCCGTACTTCGGAGGGCCCGGCAACAATTATGTCACCCATTCGATCGCCGAGATGATGCGACGGGTGCGCGCCCAGCCAGGAAGCCATGGCCTCGTCAGCGCCATTGGGAACTATGTGACGAAGCACTCATTTGGCATCTATTCGACGGCGCCAGTGCTCGGGCCATGGCAGCGCGAAAGCCCCAGCGTTCTCCAATCGCAGCTCGACGCGCTGCCGACGTCTCGTTTCGTCGAGCATGCCTCGGGGCCCGCGACGATCGAGACCTATACGATCATGCACAACAAAAACGGACCTGACTTTTGCGTGTTGTTCGGGCGGCTCAACGAAAATGGCGCTCGGTTCGTTGCCAATACCACCACGGACCCCAACGTGCTGGCCGATCTTCAAGAGCGCGAAAGCCTGGGACGGCCGGGCACGGTGCACAATCAGATGGGTCAGAACGTCTTTGTTCCGGCCGACTAAGCCGTTCCCAGTATTGCATCGTGTGAATTGCACGCAAACTGGAAGACTAGATGACGCCTCGTTCTCTGAGCTCGCTGCGGCGCGCTTCATCGAAGCCGGCCGCAGCGAGCACTTCGTCGGTGTCCTTGCCATGCGGAGCGGCAGGGCGTCGAATCCGAACTGGCGTGCGCGACATCTTTGCCGGTGGACCCTCCATTCTGAGCTCCACACCGGAAGGCTGTTTGACCGATTGAATCGTCTGGCGTGCTTGGATATGCGGGTCGTCGACCATTTCGCCGGGAGTGAGGATTTTTTCCACGGAGAGACCCACGCCGCCGATTTGGTCGATTACTTCGTCGCGCGAGCGTTGAGCACAGAAGTCGGCCAGCATCTGATCCAACTCGTCCCGGCGTGCGACTCGTGCGGGAATGGTCGCGTAATCAGGATGCTTTCCCAATTCGGCCCGCCCTAGGATCGCGGCGAGCTTGACCCAGTGCGTATCGAGCAGCACCCCGGCATATAGCCAACCATCGCGGCACCGGTAAACATTCGCCGGGGCGCCGAAGGGATAGGTGTTGCCCAGTCGGGGAGTTGGCAATCCTTGGGCGGCAAGTGTGGGTTGTCCGGTACAAGATGCCACCGTGGCGTCAATTAGCGAAACGTCGACATGTTGGCCCTCGCCGCGCGCGTCGCGATGCTTCAAGGCAGCCAGAGCGGCAAACGCGGCATGAAGCCCCGTCAGCTCGTCGGAGATGTAAATCGGAACTTTCATCGGCGGATTGTCGCCCACGGCATTCAACCACATCAGGCCCGACATGGCTTGGGCCTGGGGATCGTATCCGGCTCGCTGGCAGTATGGTCCGTACTGTCCATATCCGCTGATCGAGATGTAGACGATGTCGGGATTGATGGCTCGGACGTGCTCAAAGCCGCAGCCCCAATCGGCCATCCGTCCTGGTCGAAAACTCTCCACGAGGATATCGACCTCACGTGCCAAATCAAGCAATACGTCGCGGCCCTCCTGGCGCGTCAGATCGATGGCAATGTTGCGCTTGTTGCGATTCACCGCGGCGTCGAAGAAAGACACCGGCGGATCGGCATGCTCCAAGAACGGCGGCAGCCGGTGCGCGACGTCGGGCGAGTCGAGCAGTTCAATCTTGACAACGTCGGCCCCGTAGTCGGCCAACAAGCAAGCGCAGCGGGGACCCGCCCAAGTCGACGTGATCTCCAGCACCCGAACGCCGTGGAGCGGCCCATCCAGATCGCCGCGTGCTTCACGAAAAAAAGCTCGGGCGTCGTCCCCAGGATTACTCATCGCCATAGGATCCATCGGTGGGTCCAGCAGGTGCCGACACGCGATAACGGCCTTATCGTATCACCGCGTTATGCGCCTCGCAACGATCGTATTTGCAACCGGCCGAACCATAGTCGACAATCCAACGCGCGGCCACCACCCTCAACACACTACGGGCGTAGCACCATGGAATCACTGAGCACGCTGACCTATGAGACGACAGGCCGAATTGCCCGAATCACGCTGAACAACCCGGCGCGTGGCAATGGCATCACCTTCGCCATGGCTCGCGAATTGGCGCTTGCCGTGGAGGCTGCCAACCTTGATCCCGCGGTGCACGTCATCGCCTTGTCGGGCAGGGGAAAGGGATTTTGCGGTGGCTACGATCTGGTCGTTTCCGCGGAGCGGGGCATGCAGGAAGTAGCGGACGCTGGCGATTGGCCGAGCGGCTCGCCGATGGATCCGAAGGTCCAGGCGGACAATCACGACCCGCGTGGTACCTGGGACCCCATGGTGGACTATGCGATGATGAGCCGCAACGTGCGCGGCTTCATGAGCCTGTTCCACAGCGAGAAGCCAGTCGTTTGCAAGGTCCATGGCTTTTGTGTGGCCGGCGGCACTGACATGGCACTTTGCGCCGACCTGCTAGTCATTGAAGACAAGGCGAAGATCGGCTATCCGCCGGCCCGAGTATGGGGCACGCCAACGACCGCGCTCTGGGCGCATCGAGTCGGCGCTCAACGAGCCAAGCGACTCTTGTTCACTGGCGATTGTCTTTCAGGTACGGAGGCCGTGGAATGGGGCCTGGCCATCGAGGCAGCGCCGGCGGCGGAGCTCGACGAACGCTTTGAAACCCTATTGAATCGCATCGCTCAGATGCCCATCAACCAACTCATCATGATGAAGCTGCTAGTCAATCAAACGATGCCTGGGCTGCTTCCAACGCAGATTCTGGGCACCGTGTTTGACGGCATCTCGCGGCACACGGCCGAAGGCTTCGCGTTTCAGCAGCGCGCCGCCGAGGTCGGATTCAAGCAGGCAGTGCGCGAACGCGATGAACCGTTTGGCGACTTCGGCGATTCGACGTTCAAGGGCTGAATCGAATCGTCGTTGGCAAGCGACCAGTGCCGGAAGCGGGGTCTCACAGCCGACCCTCGGACATTCAAGAAAATGGTTGGCTCGATTGGACTTTGCAGAACTGAACAGTGACAATAACGTGCCGAGGATGCGGGCTTACTCCAACAACGGCTGTAAATCGAAAGGACTTCGCCATGGGAGATAAAGGCGGCAAGAAGGATAAGGAAAAGAGCAAGAAGCAGAAGACGATCAAACAGAAAGGGAAGCAGGAAAAGACTCGGCCGAAGTGAGCTGAGCCTCGATTGCAGAACCGCGAGTATGCCGGTATCCGTGAGCATGCTCCAGAAGTTTGCGGACGCCTTGAAAATCACGCTGGCCGAACTGGTCGCCAAATGATCGATCACTTTCATTGGCATACGATTGGCATCTGGCTAGCCGTGCTCTCAATCGGCGTGGCCCTGGTCTGGCATTTCGTCAGGCGGTTTCGGCCACCACCACCACACATTTAAGACACTTCCAAACGGCGTCGATGCAGTGGTCGATTTCGAGTTGCGCAGTAGACTGACTCCATGCGCATCCCCCATCTGCAACTGTCGCCCACGGCTCTGCGGTCCGTCGTTGAGGAATTTGTCACCCGCGACGGCACCGACCACTCTTCTGTCGATCAGCGTATCGAGTTGGTGCTGCGTCAGCTCGACGTCGGCCGTGTCGAACTACATTTCGACCAAGCAACCGAGACCTGCGACCTACGGCCCACGAACGAAGTTTGAAATCCGCCTACAGGCAATGATGATAACTGGTGACTTCGGTAAAGGGCAGCCTGTCGCCAAGACCGTCCGATTCTCAAAGTCCGTGTCCCTCACCGAGTTCCGGCCCTTCGCACTCGACGGCCATTGTGGTGCCGGCGGCAAAGTTGTCGAGTATAATGTGACGCGACCGATGCCACTGAGCCCTCGACAGGAGCAACCAGCCATGCCGAAGAGCGGAAGCAAGCGATGCGGCGACGCACGAGCAATGAATCGTCGCCACTTCTTGGGCAAAGCGGCGATCGCTGGCGCGGCAACTTTTGCAGCGCCCGCCTTCCTGCGAGCCAGGAACTTGAACGAGAAGCTCAACATCGCCGCCGTCGGCGTTGGAGGACGCGGCGCGAGCAACATGCAGTCGGTCGCGTCGGAGAACATCGTTGCGCTGTGCGATGTGAACGCCGACAACCTGGGTCGCGCGGCCGAAGCGCATCCCCACGCGCGCCGTTTCGCCGACTTCCGCAAACTCTACGACCATGCAGGCGAGTTCGACGCTGTCGTCGTCAGCACCTGCGAACACTCACACGCCTTTGCTA
>Ga0163150_10004267_pt1 | contig 19293 bp, 16 predicted proteins | sample OliLakLV19P2IB_FD_148628 | JGI IMG/M metagenome (GOLD analysis project Ga0163150, IMG submission 148628) | Freshwater microbial mat bacterial communities from Lake Vanda, McMurdo Dry Valleys, Antarctica - Oligotrophic Lake LV.19.P2.IB | ecosystem: Environmental > Aquatic > Freshwater > Lake >...
CGAACCTCCAGCCCGACCTCGTCCTGTGCAACGAGGACGAAGCCGCGGCCCTCGGCGTCGACGGCGACGGGCTTCCCGGCGCGACGTTGGTGGTCGTGAAACGCGGGCCGAAGCCGGCGCTGCTGCGCGGATCGGTGAACGCGAGCGTGCCCTCGGCCGCTGTCGTCGCCGTCGACACGACCGGGGCCGGCGACGCGTTCGCGGGCGGGTTCCTCGCCGCGACGGTGCGTGGCGTCGATCCGATCAAGGCCGCGGAAGCGGGCCACGCGGCCGCCGCCCGCGTCGTGCGCGGCCGGGGAGCAGACGCATGGAAATCGTGATCGTCGCCGACGAGGTGCGCAGCGCACTCGCCGAAGGGCGGCCCGTCGTCGCACTGGAGTCGACGATCTTCTCGCCGTTCGGTCTTCCGGCCCCCGCCAATGCCGAGGCCCTCGCCCGGTGCATGGCCGCGGTGCGCGCCGGTGGCGCGGTGCCCGCGCTCACGGCCGTCCTCGACGGACGGGCGCGGGTCGGACTCGAAGCCGCCGAGCATGAACGGATCCTGAACGGCGGGGTGAAGCTTGGCGAGCGCGACCTTCCCGTTGCGCTGGCGACGAACGAGCCCGTCGGTGTCACGACTGTTTCCGCCACGCTCGCGCTCGCGGCCCGTGTGGGAATCGAGGTCTTCGCCACGGGCGGGATCGGTGGCGTCCACCGCGGCGTCGAACGTACCGGCGACGTCAGCGCCGACCTGGGCGCGCTCGCTCGTCATCCTGTGGTCACGGTTTCGGCCGGCGCCAAGGCCATTCTCGACATCGCCCGGACGCTCGAACTGCTCGAGACCCTCGGCGTGCCCGTGCTCGGCTGGCAGACCGAGTTCTTTCCGATGTTTTGGTGCCGCACCAGCGGACATGGGGTCCGCCGCGTCGAACGCGCCGGTGAAGTCGCCGCGACATTGCGCGCCTTGCGCGACCTTAACCTCACGCGCGGTGTCCTCCTCGCGGTGCCGATCGCCGAAGGCGACGCAATTGCCCCCGAAGTGATCGAAGCTGCCATCGCGTCCGTCCCGACGGATGACCTGGTCGGGCCCGGCGCGACCCCGCGGATGCTCGCGGCGATCGCCGTGGCGACCGAGGGGCGAACGGTGACGGCCAACTTGGCACTTGCCGAACAGAACGCACGTGTCGCCGCCGGTATCGCAGAGGCTTTGGTCATCTCCTAAGAGGTCGAACGCGCCCCACGAATCGCGCGCGACACCGATACAGTCACGCTCGTTGTGCCGGGTGCGCCCATTCGGGCGCGGGGGAGGAGACATATCTTGAGAATCCGCGGTTGGAAACAGACCTTCGTGGTCGTCGCCGCGCTGTCGTTGGCACTCGGTGCCTGTGGCGGCGACGACGACGACGATGTCTCCACGGACGACACCGAAGCCACTACGGACGAAACCGAGGCAACGGACGACACCGCTGCCGAGGGAGACGGCGACGAAGCCGCCGCGTCAGTCACCCTTGACGACGTGTGCGAAGAAGCCACGGCCGCCGGTGTGACCGCGCCCGAGGGCTACACCGTTCGGCTCGTCACCGACATCGGCAAAGTCGACGACGGCACGTTCAACCAGTTCGCGTACGACGCGATGATCGCGGCGAGCGAATGCTTCGGGTTCGAGACGACCTTCATCGAGACGGCATCCGAAGCCGACTACGCGACGAACATCTCGACCGCGCTCGAGGGCGGGCCCGACGTGCTCATCACGAACGGCTTCCTGATCTCGACCGACACACTGGCCGCGGCCGAAGCCAACCCCGACACGAGCTTCATCGGCATCGACCAGTTCCAGGCGGCGTACCCCGACAACTACCTCGGCGTGCTCTTCCGTGAAGACCAGGGCGGATACCTCGCCGGCGTCATGGCCGCCTCGCTCTCCGACAGCGGCGTCATCGGCGTCGTCGGCGGTCGGGAAGACGTCCCGCCGGTCGTGCGCTTCGTCAACGCATACGAGACGGGCGCCAAGTCGGTCAACCCCGACATCGTGGTGCTGTCGGTGTACAACGAGTCGTTCACCGACCCGAACAAGGGCGCGTCGGACGCGGCACAGTTCATGGGTGAAGGCGCCGACGTGATCTTCGGTGCCGGCGGACAGACCGGGTCGGGCGGAGTCTCCGCCGCGGCCGAAGCGGGCGCGTGGGGCATCGGTGTCGACCAGGACGAGTACTTCACGACCTTCAGCGGGGGAACCGCTCCCGGTTCTGAGTACCTGGCGACCTCGGCCGTCAAGCGCGTCGACCTCGCGGTGTTCAAGAACATCGTCGCCGCGCTCGACGGTTCGTTTGCCGGTGGCATCTACCAGCTGGAAGCGGCGAACGACGGCATCACGTACGCCCCGTTCCACGACGCCGACATTCCCGACGACGTGGCCGCAGCCGTCGAAGAGGCCCGCGTGGGTCTTGCCGACGGCTCGATCGACACGGGTGTCGACCCGGTGACCGGGTTGCCGAACAGCTAACGGGCAGCACGAACGAAGTGATGACGGGCCCGCACGCTCCGGCGTGCGGGCCCCTCGATACCACGACCACGTGGGTGCAACGATGAGCATCGACCGATGACGGCGGACGCGGACGCGGTGCCCGTGATCGCGGCGCATGGGATCACAAAGCGGTTTCCCGGAGTGCTGGCCAACGAGGCGGTCGACTTCCAGCTGAAGCAGGGCGAAATTCATTGCCTGCTCGGAGAGAACGGGGCCGGCAAGAGCACGCTCGTCAACATCCTGTTCGGCCTGTACCAACCCGACGAGGGCGAGCTCTACCTGCGTGGCGAGCGCGTGCGCTTCACGAGCTCCTCCGATGCGATCGCGCACGGCATCGGCATGGTGCACCAGCATTTCCAACTCATCCCCGTGCTCACGGTCGCCGAGAACATCGTGCTCGGTGCCGAACCCCGCTCGGGCCTGCGACTCGACCTCCGTTCGGCCCGCATCCGCGTCGAGGAACTCAGCCGCCAGTACGGCCTCGAGATCGACCCCGGCGAGCAGGTCGAGAACCTCTCGGTCGGCGAACAGCAACGAGTCGAACTCATCAAGGCGCTGTACCGCGACGCCGAGATCCTCATCCTCGACGAACCGACGGCTGTCCTCACCCCCGGCGAGGTCGACGAGTTCTTCGACGTCGTGCGCAGTCTGGTCGCGCAGGGCAAGTCGATCGTGTTCATCACGCACAAGCTGCGCGAGGTGATCGCGGTCGCCGATCGCATCACGGTCATGCGCGACGGCCGAGTCGTCGGCAGCGCCGACCCGGCCTCGGCCACGCCGCAGAGCCTCGCGACGTTGATGGTCGGCCGCGACGTAATCCTCCAGATCGACAAGCAGCCTGCGCGCCCGGGCGCGGTCCGATTGACCGTCTCGGGGCTCGAGGTGCTCGACGACCGCGGATCGACAACAGTGTCCAACTTCGACCTCGAAGTACGCGGCGGCGAGATCTTCGGCATCGCCGGCGTCGAAGGCAACGGCCAGCGCGAGCTGGTCGAAGCGCTCACCGGCATGCGCCCACCTGTCGGCGGCCACGTCGAGATCGACGGCGTCGACTCCACGATGGCCACGCCCCGCGCCATCAGCGAGCACGGAGTCGGCCACGTTCCCGAGGACCGCAACAAGCACGGCCTCATCGGGGCATTCACCGTGGCCGACAACCTGGTGCTCAACTCGTACTACCGCAAGCCGTTCGCCCGGGGATTCGTCCGCCGGCAGCGCGCGGTCGAGGAACAGGCGACAAGCCTCGTCGAGCGCTACGACATACGCACCCCCGGAATCCTGATTCCGGCTGAACACCTTTCCGGCGGGAACCAGCAAAAGGTCATCATCGCCCGCGAACTCTCACGCGAACTGCGGGTCCTCGTCGTCGCCCAACCGACACGCGGTCTCGACGTCGGTTCGATCGAGTTCATTCACCGGCGCATCGTCGAGATACGGGACCAGGGCGTCGCCGTCCTGCTCGTGTCGGCCGAGCTCGACGAAGTGCTCTCGCTGTCTGATCGCATCGGCGTGCTGTACCGCGGGCAGCTCGTCGGCCAGTACGACGGGGCCCAGGCGAGCCGGGACGAGATCGGCCTGCTCATGGCGTGCGGCACGACTGAACCCCAGGCGGCAACGGGATGACGCTACCCGCGACCGACGAGCACAACGGAGGGCACAAGTTCGTACGGCGATACTTCGACCTGCAACCGGTGTTGGTCCCCATCTGTGCGATCGGGTTGGCCTTCGCGATCGGGAGCGTCGTGATCCTCGCCGTCGGCGAGAACCCGATCGAGGCATACACCGAACTGCTCAAGGGCATGTTCGGGAGCAAGGACCGCATCGCGGCGTCGCTCGGGCGATCGACTCCGTACATCGGCGCGGCGCTCTCCGTTGCGTTCGCCTTCCGCGCGGGCCTGTTCAACATCGGTGTCGAGGGCCAGCTGCTCATCGGGGCAACCGTTGCGGCGTGGGTGGGCACGTGGTCGATGATCGGCGACTCTCCGGGCATCGTGATCATTCCGATCGTTCTGCTGGCCGGGGTTGCCGGCGGCGGTCTCTACGGTGCGATTCCCGGCGTCCTGAAGGCGCGTACGGGTGCCCACGAAGTGATCGTCACGATCATGTTGAACAGCATCGCCGTGTTCTACGTGCGGTGGCTGGTCGGCTCGCAGGATCCCGTCATCCTGCGCGACATGAATGCTTCGCGGCCCCAGACTGCGCCGCTGCCCGACGCGGCCCGCTTGCCCGAACTCGTGTCGGGCGGCCAGCCGCTGCACTTCGGCTTCTTCCTGATGCTCGGGCTCTGCGTCCTCGTCTGGTTCGTGTTGCAGCGCACCACGACGGGCTTCGAGGTGCGCATGATCGGCGCCAACGCACCCGCGGCGCGGTACGCAGGCGTGCGGGTCAATCGCGTCATCGTCCTCGTGATGGTGTCGGCAGGGGCACTCGCGGGAATCGCCGGCGCGTCGGAGGTGTCGGGTACTACCGGCTTCTTGCTCCCGGGAGTCTTCCTCGCGGTCGGGTTCGACTCGATCGCGATCGCGCTGCTCGCTCGGGCGAACTCGTTTGCAATCGTCCCTGCCGCGATTCTGTGGGGCTCCATGCTCGCCGGCGCGCCGCTGATGCAGCAGGAAACCGGCCTTTCGATCGACCTCGTACGCATCATCCAGGCCCTGGTGTTGTTGTTCGTCGCGGCCGACGTCATCGTGCGCACGATCTTCCGGATCCGCAAACGCGAGATAGAACTCGGCCCGATGGCCGAGGCCCCCGTCAGCGCCGCCTTGGGCGGAACGCCATGACGACGGTGACGCTCACCACTCGCCGGTCCGCGCCGCGCTTCGGCCGGCTCCAGACGATCGGGCTGCTGTACGGGATCTTCGGCGGACTGTTGGTCGCGTACGTCGCACCCAACCTCGAGTCGGCCGACAAGTCGTTCGCGTTCGAACCGCCCAAACCAGGGTCAGTCCCGGCGTCGCTGACGTTCGACCCGCGCACCGTCGTATTCGCGACGGGCGTGTTCTTCGTACTCGCGGGCGTGGTATCTCTGTTGGGCCCGCGCTACGAACGCTGGAGCCGGGCCGCGCTGCTCGTGTCGACGATCCTGCTCGCCCCGCTCTTCGTCGTGCTCGCCCTCGCGCTCTCCGAATCGGGCGGTACCAACGTCGTACAACTGCTCGTCGAGTCGTTGCGGCTGGGCACGCCGTACGCGCTCGGCGCGATGGCCGGTCTCTGGTGTGAGCGTTCCGGCGTCGTCAACATCGGTATCGAGGGCATGATGCTGGCGTCGGCCGGTGTCGGGTTCACGTTCTACGCGGTGCTCGGCGACGCGAGCGGCGGCGGCTGGCTGTGGTTCTCGATCGGGGCCGCGATCATCACCGGCGGACTGGTCGGACTGCTGCACGCAGTCGTATCAGTCAGCTTCCGTGTCAACCAGATCATTTCGGGTGTCGTCATCAACCTGCTCGCACTGGGTTTCACGAGCTTCCTGCGGTCGCAGGTCATCGTGCCGCGCGGCATATCCACGGGCGAGAGCACGTCGGCGATCTCGTTGTGGCCGCTCACCGAGATCCCCGTCATCGGCGAGCAAGTATTCGAGGCCAAGCCCATCTTCTTCGCCATGTTCGTGGTCGTGACGCTCACCTCGCTCGTCTTGTTCTTCACGCCCTGGGGGCTGCGCGTCCGCTCGTGCGGCGAGAACCCGCACGCGGTCGAGACACTTGGCATCAACGTCATCAAGATCCGATACCAAGCCGTCATTCTCGGCGGGCTCATCGCGGGGCTTGGCGGCGCGTGGTTCTCGATGGAATCGACGGGCGGTTTCCAGGAGAACATGACGGGCGGCGCGGGTTTCATCGCGCTCGCGGCGCTGATTTTCGGCCGGTGGCGCCCGTGGCCGGCGTTCGCGGGGGCGATGTTGTTCGGCTTCAGCCGCGCGCTCGGCACCCGGCTCCAGATCCTCAATGTCGAGGTCGGCGACTTCTCGATTCCGAGCGAGTTCTGGCAGTCGTTGCCGTACGTCGTGACAATCGTCGTCGTCGCGGGCGCGATCGGCCGCGCGATCCCACCCGCGGCCGACGGTCTGCCCTACGAAAGGTCGAAGTAATCGTGCCCGAGATCCGTTGGGAGGAGTTGCGCGTTGCGGCGCTCGACGTTGCGCAACGCGCCTACGCGCCCTATTCGAAGCTGCACGTCGGCGCGGCCGCGCAGGTCGACGACGGCCGCATCGTGACGGGCTGCAACGTCGAGAACGCGTCGTTCGGGCTCACGTTGTGCGCCGAGTGCGGGGTCGTCGCCGATTTGCAGCGGACGGGCGGCGGCCGGTTGGTCGCGACCGTCGTCGTCGACGGCGACGGCAACCCGCTCGCACCGTGTGGCCGCTGCCGCCAACTGCTCTACGAGTTCGGCGGCAACGACGTGCTCATCGCGACCGCCGACGGCCCGGTACCGCTGGCCGCGCTGCTGCCCGGCGCGTTCGGCCCCGAACACGTCCCGGAATAGACGTGACCATCAACGCCGTCGACGTCATCCGGACGAAGCGAGACGGCGCCGAGCTGAGCGACGAGCAGATCAGGTGGTTCCTCGCCGCGTATACGGCAGGCGAGGTCGCCGACGAGCAGGCGTCTGCGTTGTGCATGGCGATCGTGTTCCGTGGCCTCGTACCCCGCGAGCTCGCGACGTGGACCGCGGCCATGATCGACTCCGGCGAACGGCTCGACCTGGCGGGCGTCGGGCGCCCGACCGTCGACAAGCACTCTACGGGCGGGGTCGGCGACAAGGTCTCGCTCGTGCTCGTACCGCTCGTCGCCGCGTGCGGCGTCGCGGTGCCGCAGCTCTCGGGGCGCGGCCTCGGACACACGGGCGGCACGCTCGACAAGATGGAAGCCATCCCCGGCTGGCGCGCGAATCTCACCCCCGACGAGATGATCGCGGCGCTGCGCAGCGTCGGCGGCGTCATCGCGGCTGCGGGACCGGGACTCGTCCCCGCCGACCGCAAGCTCTACGCGCTGCGCGACGTCACCGCGACCGTCGAGTCGATCCCGCTCATCGCGTCGTCGATCATGTCGAAGAAGATCGCCGAGGGCACCGACGCGCTCGTCCTCGACGTGAAGTTCGGATCGGGTGCGTTCCTCCCCGACCCGCGTGAGGGCCGGTTGCTGGCCGAGACGATGGTCGGTCTCGGTGAAGCGCACGGGGTGCGCACGGCCGCGCTCCAGACGTCGATGGAAACGGTGCTCGGTCGCGCCGCGGGCAATGCCGTCGAAGTCACCGAGTCCGTCGAGACGCTGCAGGGTGGCGGCCCGCCCGACCTCGTCGAGGTGACGGTCGAGCTCGCCCGCACGATGTTGACGCTGGCGGGCCGCGGTGACGCCGACCCCGCCGACGTGCTGGGGTCGGGAAAGGCGTTCGAAACCTGGCGGGCGGTCGTGCGGGTGCAGGGCGGCGACCCGGATGCGCCGCTGCCGGGCCCGAATGAGATCGAAGTGGTGCGGGCACGCACGTCGGGCGTCCTCACCCGCCTCGATGCGCGGGCGGTCGGTGTCGCCGCGTGGCGCCTCGGCGCGGGCCGGGCCCGCAAGGAGGACCCGGTGTCGGCTGCGGCGGGCGTGATCTGCCGGGCCAAGCCCGGCGACGCAGTGCGCGAAGGCGACGTTGTGCTCGAACTGCACGTCGACGACCCGGCGCGGCTCGGTGCCGCACTCGACGCGCTCACCGACGCGTTCGACATCGGCGCGACCGCGCCCGAACCGCAACCCCTGGTACTCGCCCGTATCGGTGTGTGACCGGCCGTACGAACCGTAGGATGAGTTATGCGTCCTGATCGCGAGTCGATCCGCCGGGCACCCAAGGTGCTGTTGCACGATCACCTCGACGGCGGGCTCCGGCCCCAGACGGTCGTCGAGCTCGCCGAGAGCGAGGGCTACGAGGACCTCCCCACCTACGACGCCGGCGAACTCGCGGCGTGGATGACGCGCGGCGCGAACCGCAGCGACCTCGTGCTGTACCTCGAGACGTTCGAGCACACTGTCGGCGTCATGCAGTCACGCGACGCGCTCGTCCGTGTCGCGCGCGAATGCGCCGAAGACCTCGCGGCCGACGGCGTGGTGTACGCCGAGGTGCGCTTCGCGCCCGAACTCCACCTGAAGGGCGGCCTCACGCTCGACGAAGTCGTCGAAGCCGTGCTCGAAGGGTTCCGCCAGGGGAGCGAAGGCCGCAACATCGTGTTGCGCACGCTCTGTACCGCGATGCGCACCGCGGCCCGCTCGGTCGAGATCGCCGAACTCGCCGTGCGCTGGCGCGACCAAGGCGTGTGCGGCTTCGACATCGCCGGCGCCGAAGCCGGCTACCCACCCAGCCGCCACCTCGACGCGTTCCAGTACGTGATGCGCGCGAACTCCCACATCACGATCCACGCGGGCGAGGCGTTCGGGCTTCCGTCGATCTGGGAGGCGCTCCAGTTCTGCGGCGCGGAACGGCTCGGCCACGGCGTACGCATCGTCGACGACATCGTCCCCGACGGCGCCACGCTCGACCGCGATGGCCGACCCAAACTGGGCCGGCTCGCGAGCTACGTGCGCGACGTCCGCGTCCCACTGGAGATGTGCCCGACCTCCAACGTCCACTCGGGCGCGTCGCGCAGCATCGCGGAACACCCGATCGGCATGCTCGCCAAACTCCGCTTCCGCGTCACGGTGAACACCGACAACCGGTTGATGAGCGCGATCACCGTGTCGGAGGAATACGCCAAGTTGGTCGAGGCGTTCGACTGGGGCTGGGAAGAGATCCGCTGGACGACGATCAACGGCATGAAGAGCGCCTTCCTGCCGTTCGACGAACGCCTCCACCTCATCAACGAGGTCATCAAGCCCGGGTTCGCCGAGCACATGCTCGCGTAGTCGCGGGCGCGTAACGTAAGCGCCCGTGACACAACTCACGCATCCCGACTGGGTTCGCCGCTTCAACTACCTGGGTGACATCGCGGGCGACCCGCGCCACGTCGTCAGTCTCGACGTCGACGACCTGCTCGCCACGGCGCGCACCGACACGGGGCTCACCGACCTGGGCGAGGCCGATTGGCCGGGGTGGGAGGAGACGTACCGGCGCTGCGTCACCTCGATCGACGAGGAGTCGAACCTTCATCTGCTCGGCCGCGTCCTCACGCGCGCCGAAGTGTTGCGCATCCTGCGGACCTGGCTGCGCCTCCAGCACCAGTGGCAGACCGTTCCCGCGGTCGCCGCCGAACCCGTCGCGGCGCCCTTGTTCGTGGTCGGTCCGCCCCGCACCGGCACGACGATCCTGCTCGAACTGCTCGCCCTCGACCCGCAGCTACGGGCCCCGCTCGCGTGGGAAGCGCTGCACCCGCTCGACGATGCACCACCCGAGCGCCGCCTCGAACTCTCCGAGGCCGAGCAGGAGTTCTGGGCCGACATCCACCCCCCATTCATCACCATGCACGAACTCGCGAGCGACCTGCCCTGCGAGTGCGTGAACTTCCTGGCCTACGACTTCGCGGGCCCGTACTGCTCGATGCTGTACGACACGCCCAGCTTCACCGGGTGGCAGCTCGAACACCTCGAAACGCTCGGCCGGGTGTACCGCCTGCACCGGCGCATGCTCCAGACGTTTCAACACGGTTCTGGTCAACACGGGAGTGGGCCCCGGCGGTGGTTGTTGAAGTCGCCATACCACGTCGCGACGCTCCCGGCCCTGTTCGCCGAGTATCCCGACGCCCGCGTGATCCACACGCACCGCGACCCCCGGAAGTTCATCGCGTCGCTCGTCAGCATCCTGTCGGCAGTGCGGTTCATGCGCAGCGACGCGATCGACCCGGTCGCACTCGGACCGCTTATGGAAGTGACGTACCAAATGTTCCTCGAGGGAACGATTGCGCAACGCGAGAACGGGGAGATTCCGAACGATCAGGTCGTCGACAGTCATTTCGTCGACCTGATGCAAGATCCCGTCGCCGCGCTGCGCAAACTCTACGAAGGTCTTGCCCTTGCTTGGCCCGCCGGTCACGATCGCGTGATCACCGGGTACCTCGAGTCGAAGCCGAAGGCGAAACATGGCGAGCACAAGTATTCGTACGCCGATCTCGGGCTCGACGACGCCCACGTACGCGCCACCTTCGCGACGTACGTCGCGCACTACCGAATCGGCGAGGAGTAGGGCATCAGTGAGGAGTAGGACAATCGCCCGCGCGGCGTTCACGCTCGGCCTCCTCGTCGTCCCGCTCTCCGCGCCGGCGGGCGCGACCTCGTTCACCGTCGACAACACCGGTGACAACGCGGCGGTGGTCGGGACACTGCGGTGGGCCGTCGCGCAGGCCAACGCCGACGCGACCGCTCCGACCATCGACATCGCGGCCGGCCTCGTCGTCGACCTCACCTGCGGGGGCGGCGGACCGCTCGACTACAACAGCGCGGCCGGCCTCACGCTCACCGTCAACGGCAACGGCGCGACCATCCGCCAGACGTGCCCGGCGAGCGCCGTGCTGCTGGCCGACGACGACGTCGTGCTGAACCGGCTCGTGATCACCGGCGGCACCGACGGCGCGATCGTGGCCCAGGACGACGTCACCGTCGACGACGTGATCGTCGAGGGCAACTCGGGACGGGCGGCGATCGAGGCGTTCACCGGTGACGTCACCGTCAGCCGGTCGACGATACGCAACAACTCGGGAACGATCGGCGGCGGGGTCGCGGCGATCCACGCCACGCTCGAACGCACGACCGTGAGCGGGAACCAAGCGTCGACCGGGGGCGGCGTGTGGACCGACCAGACCGCGACGCTGACGAACTCCACCGTCACCGGCAACACCGCGACCGGCACCGGGGGCGGAGTCCTGTCGACCAACAGCGATATCACACTCGTACACGTCACCATCGTGCAGAACTCGGCCGCGACGGGCGCGAACGTCGCGATGCTCACCGCCGGGTCTCTCGACAGCTTCGCCGCGGCGATCGGGTTGCCGGCGGGCGGCGGCGAGGACTGCTCGATCGCGCCGGGCGCGGCAAGCGCGTCGGCCGGGTACAACTTCACGTCCGACGCGTCGTGCGGGCTCGACACGGGACCGGCCGACCAGGCCGGCGCGAGCGACCCGCAGGTTCTCGGCCTCGCCGACACCGGGGGTCCGAACCTGACCCGCGTGCCGGCGGAGACAAGCCCGCTGATCGACGCCGTGGTCTGCGCGCCGGCCGTCGCCGTCGACCAGCGCGGCGTCACTCGTCCGCAGCGCGCCGCATGCGACATCGGCGCGGTCGAAGTTCCACCCCCGCCGCCGCCCGTCACGACGACCACCGGCGGTCCCGTCGTCACGGTTGGGACGACACCCGCAACGACCGCACCGACGACCGAAACGACCGGGACGCCGGCGACCCTGCCGAAGACGGGCACCACAACGCCTTGGCCGGCGGCCGTCGGGTTGGGCGCGCTCGTGCTGGGCTTCGGGTTGCTCAGAGTTCGGAGAAGGTGACCACTTCGGCCTGCGGTGTCGCGATGTCGCCTTCGGGCAGGAAGTAGCGCCAGAACACCATCCCGAACGCTCGGCCCTCGGTGTCGAGCCAGTTCGCCACACCCGGGTCGCGGTGGGCCAGAACAATGCGGAACGTGCCGTCGGACTCCAGCTTCGTCTGGGCCCGGTTGAACGACACGCGGCGGTGCACGTAGTCGAACGTCTGGAGATGACGGTTCCACAGCGTGACGTTGGCGCACCGGCACTCGGGCCAGCGCCCGGTGATCACAAGCGCCTCGTCGGGGCCGAGCACGAACGGCGCCATGCTGTACGCCGCGTCGGCCGCGGCGAGCGCGTGGTCGCCCGGCTTCACAGGCGGCGGGAACCGGTTCGGCTCACGCGAGACGAACGCCGGTTGGTCGCCTTCGCCCGGTCGTGTCTGTTCGAGCGTGCGCGTCCGTATGTAGTTCGTGACCCGGCGGAACCCGGCCGCGATCACGGCGTCGGTCGGCGGCGGGAGCGGACCCGGCCCGTCGAGCACTTCGATGTCGAGCGCGACGTCGGGACACGGCGGGATCGCGGGTGAGCGCTCCTGCTCCCAGTAGTGCCGGGTCGTGACGCGTGTCGCGTCGGTGCCGAGGCCGATCCAGTTCCGGTCGCGCGGTGCGCCGCCGAGCACGATGTCGAAGCGGCCCTCGCGGTCGATGTCGAAGTCGCTGTCGTTGAGCACGCCGGCAGTCCGGTCGGGGAAGCCGCCCGGAATGCCACCGGCCTCGACTGTGAACGAGACGTATACCGCGCCCGCCATGCGGCCCCGCACGCGATACGTGTGCTCGGGGGACACCGACGCGTCGAAGTAGATCGCGTCGGCGTTGTCGCCGAGGCTCTTGCGGGTCGACGTGACGATCTGTCGGAACACGGGTTGCGCGGGATCGTCGTCGAAGTGGCCGACGAGTCCGCCTTCGAGCAGGTTGGCGACGACGCGCAGCGCCCCGGCGACGTCGTCGGGCGCCGTGAGGCCCCATTCTTCGCCGGCGAACCGTTCCCCGACCTCGCGCACGGTCGTCAGCAGGTCTTCGAAGGCGGCGAAGCTTTCCGGTATGTCTGCCACGCCCGTCGTTTATCAGAGTTCCCTGAGAGCATGCGACCGCCGCAACCGAGAAGGCGAAGGACCTACCGAATTCACGTCTGATACTTTGCGCGCAGCCACGGGGGGAGTTATGCGGGGGTCGATGCAAAGGCGGACTGTCGCCGCGCTTGCCGCGGTTGTGGCCGCGACCACGCTCGCCGCGTGCAGCCGCAGCGGCGAGCAGAGCGTCGTCGTGCGCAACCCCGACGACGTGCAGGTGATGAGCCCCGACGAAGTCGCGGACATGCGCGAGGCGGTGGCCAACCCTGACGAAGCCGGCGAGGCCGGCGAGGCCGCCGACGCCACCGGGGCCACGGTTCCGCAGAACGAGGACGACCGGCCCGTCGAAGCGCGCATGTTCGAGGCGTTCACGACATTCCGCGACTGCCTGGCCGACGACGGCTACGAGCTCGAGGGCGACCCCAGAGATCCGAACAACCCGGCAATGCAGAACCCGGACTACGTCGCCGCCCTGACAAAGTGCGCAGCCCGCTCCAACATCGCCGAGATCTTCCAGGAAATGCAGGCAGCCGCGGAGAACTACACACCCGAACAGGTCGAGGAGCGCAACGAGGGGTTCCTCACGCTCGCCGACTGCCTCGAACGGCGCGGGTGGATCATCGAGACGTCGACGAACGAGATCGGTCTCATCCAACCCAGCACGTTCACCAACGCGCAGGGCGAACTCGACGAACGCGACATCGAGCAGTGCGTGGCCGAGACCGGGATCGAGCTGGAGTAACCACACCCAATGACCATGAAGCGTGTCCTGATCGTCGTCGTCGTGCTGGCGCTCCTTGCGGGCGTCTTCTTCGTCGGGAACCGGAGCAGCGGCGGCGGCAGCGACGAAAGCCTGATCATCGTCCCGCAGCCCGTCAGCCGCCGGACGCTCAGCGACATCCTCACGGTGAGCGGCGAACTCCGGCGCGACGAACTCCAGGAGATCAACTCTCCCGTCGACGGCAAGGTGAGTGAGGTCGACGTCGTCGACGGCGACGAGGTGCTCAACGGCAACACGCTGTTCTCCCTCGACGGGCGCGCCGCGGTCGCCGTGCACGGCGACTTCGCGTTCTACCGTTCACTCGACGTCGGCTCCGACGGTCCCGACGTCGAACAACTCGAAACCGTGCTGGCCGATACGGGCTACAGCCCGGGTCGCATCGACAATCTGTACACCGAGCAAACCCGTACTGCGCTGGCCCGCTGGCAGCGCGACCACGAGTACGGCGGGGCGACACCGGAACCCTCGGAAATCGTGACTGTGGCGCTGCAGTCGAATGCCGCGGGCTACGACGTGGGCAAGGCGAATACCGTCGCGGTCACGATCGGCCCGTCGGCGCCGGCATCGTCGAGCAGCGGCCGCAGCGCGCGCCCGTCGGCCCGCGCGGCCGCGACGGCCGACAAGCCACTGATCACCGTTTCCGCGAGCCCGGCCCGCATCGACGAGGGTGGGACCGCGACCTTCACGTTCACGGCCGATCCCGCGCCGACGAACGCGACGTCGTTCGACATCGCGCTCGGGGGCGCCGCGACCGGCGGCGACAGCGACGACGACGACGCCGACTACGAGGAGGTCGCGGACACGTTCCTGTTCCCGGCCGGCCAGACGACGGCAAGTTTCACCGTCACGGCATTCGTCGACGACATCAAGGAATCCGACGAGGACATCTCGGTCGAACTCTCCGACATCTTCGGCAACGACCCCCAATACATCGTCGGGCCGATCAGCGAAGCCTCGGTCATCATCAACGCGAACGGCACCGACGTCGTCCCGATGCTGACACTCGAGTCGGACACCGACGTCATGGCCGAAGACGGCACTGCGACGATCACCGTGACCTCCGACGTCGAGTCGAACGAAGAGATCGAGTTGTTCGTCGAGGTCATCGGCAACGCGGTCGTGGGCGAGGACTACGCGGAACTCGACGAAGAGATCACGCTCGGGGCCGACAGCACCGAGATGACGTTCGACATCACGCCGAGGGAAGACAACCGGGTCGAGGGCGACGAGTTTCTCGTCGTGCGGCTCCTTCCGCCACCGGCCGATGCCCAGCAGTACACCGTCGGCGCTCCCGACAGCGCCTCGGTGGTCATCGAGTCGGCGGACGTTCCCGAGATGACGCTGGTCGGCGGCGGCAACGTCTCCGAAGGCGGGCGGTCGAGCTTCACTGTCGTCTCCGACGAACCCGTGGCCGAGGACACCTCGATCAACTACCAGGTGGGCGGCACCGCCGACCCCGGCGTCGACTTCGAGACTCTCAGCGGCACCGTCATTATGCGGGCGGGCACGTCGAGCGTCGTCGTGTCGATCGTGACGCTCGACGACGACGTCATCTTCCAACCAAGCGACATGATCGTCGCGAATTGGCCGGCGCGGGTCGGCACCGTGGAGGTCGACGACGGTGAGTTCGTGCTCCAGGGCGCGACCGTGTTGACGCTCACCGAACCCACGTTCACGGTCACGATGAAGGTCTCGCCGTCCGAGCGCGCCGAACTCGAAGTCGGCCTCGCGGCCTCGGTCGATCTCCAGGCCGGCGACCAGACCGTCGACGGCGTCATCTCCTCATTGGAGGAGAGCGCGACGGTGGCCGAGGACGGGACCGAGTCGTACGAAGGCATCATCGATGTGACCGGTGAGCTCGACGCCGTCGACGGCGCGAACGTCACGATCGACGTCACGCTCGACGAACGACCCGATGTGGTCGCGGTGCCGGTCGCGGCCGTCGTCGAGAGTGGCGGCGAGAAGCAGGTGCGGGTCGTCGAGGACGACGGCACCCTGAAACGCGTCACGATCACCGTCGGGCTCGTCGACGACGACTTCATCGAAGTCACCGAAGGCCTCGAAGGCGGAGAACTCGTGGTCGTGTCCGTCGAGGCCGAAGCCGAAGCACCGCCGGAATGAGTCAGGCGCCCGCCGCATGAACAACGCGAGAGATCCTGACGAGCCGCTGCTCGAACTCGAGCATGTCTCCCGCGTCTACGGCGAGGAAGTGCAGGTCTATGCCCTGCGCGACGTCTCGATGCGCATCATGCCCGGCGATTTCATGTCGATCGTCGGGCCGTCGGGATCGGGCAAGTCGACGATGCTCGGCCTGCTCGGCTGCCTCGATCTTCCCACCACGGGCGTCGTGCGCATCGGGGGCGAGGACGTGACCCAGATGGACGACGCCGGGCGCACCATGTTGCGCGGGCGGTCGATCGGCTTCGTGTTCCAGCAGTTCCACCTCATCTCGTTCCTCGACGCAGCCGCGAACGTCGAGACAGCACTGTTGTACCGGGGCTTGAGTTCGGGTGAGCGGCGCGAGCGCGCGCTGGCCGCGCTCGAGGAAGTTGGCCTCGCGGCCCGCGCCGACCACCGGCCCGTGCAACTCTCGGGTGGTGAGCAACAGCGCGTCGCGCTGGCGCGGGCGCTCGTCACGAACCCATTCATCCTGCTCGCCGACGAACCGACCGGCGCGCTCGACTCGAAGAACGCGGCAAACGTCATCGAGATCTTCCAGCGCCTCCAGTCACCCGAACGCGCGGTGGTGCTCGTCACGCACGCTCCCGATGTCGCGGCGACGACCGCCCGGCGGGTCTCGATGCGCGACGGCGAGATCGTCGGCGACGACGTACTCACCCCGGGCGTCGCGTGAGGACGTTCCGCGACCTCTTCCAGGTGGCGATCGGCGGTCTGTTCGCGCGCAAGGTGCGCACCGTGCTGTTGCTGCTCGGTCCGATGATCGGGGTCGCGGCGATCATCGCCGCGGTCGGGCTGACCGACAGCGCCAAGGGCGACCTGAAGGCGAAGGTGCGGCAACTTGGCACCAACCTGATCGTGGCCACGGCCGCGAGCAGCTTCGGTACCGAGACACCGACACTCCCGGAGGATGCCGTCGCCCGGGCCGAGACCGTGCGCACCGTGGAAAAGGTGTCGGCGGTCGTGAGCTTGTCCGACATCACCGTGTCGCCGTACGCGGAGGCCGAGGAACAGTACGAAACCATCCCGGTCCCGGTGATGGCGGCCGACACATCGCTGCCGAACGTCCTCGAAGTCGATCTCGTCGAGGGCCGGTGGCTCAACGACTTCGACGAAAACGAAGTGAGTCGCGGCGCCGTCATCGGCCTCGGGCTCGCACGCGAGATCGAATACCTGCCCGGCGAGCCCCGCACCATCGAACTCGACGGCGTTCGTTACGGGGTGATCGGCGTGCTCGACGAGGTCGAACTCGATCCGACGCTCGACAACGCGGTCTTCATCACGTTCTCCGCGGCCGACGCCGACTTTCTCGCCGACGACGTGCTTCCCACGCAGCTGTACGTCCGCTCCTTCGACGGCGAGGAAGAGGTGACAGCCGACGCGCTCCGCACTGCGATCAGCCTGGGCGGATCCAAGGAAGTCGCGACCGAGATCAAGTCCGAAGCGCTCGAACTCGCGGCGCAGAGCGACCGGCAGCTCCAACTCATCGTCGTGTCGATGGGCCTGCTCGCGATCATCGTCGGCGGCATCGGCATCGCGAACGTCATGTCGATCTCGGTCATCCAACGGTCGACGGAAATCGGCATCCGCCGCGCGCTCGGCCACACCCGCAAGATCATTGCCGGCCAGTTCCTGCTCGAGTCGGCGGCCGTGGGGTTGATGGGCGGCATCCTCGGTGTCGGGCTGGGCATGCTCGCTATCTTCGTCGGCGCGTCTATCGCGGGTTGGGTGTTCACCATGGCGACGTGGCTTCCGTTGGCCGGCATCATCCTCGCCATCGTCGTGTCGATGACGGCGGGCATCTATCCCGCATGGCGGGCCGCGCGCCTCGAACCTCTGGAGACGCTCCGGCTGGGTTGACGCGCTACTCGCTTCGCGGGTGGCACAATCGATCTCCTCGAATGGCAGGAGCCGGCTCCGGTCGGCGCGGCACCGGCAACCGTGACCGCGCGCGGGTTCCAACGGCTCGGATTGCATGTGGCGCCCCGCGCTGCTCGTACCCGACCTCGACGCGGCCGTCGCCGCCCTCGATCAGTTCGGAATCGCGACGATCTCACCGCCCGTCGACATGGCCATGGGCGAGGGCCTGCCCGACCTCCGATTCGCTGTTCAGCCGCGTCGTCTTCAACGCGATCGCGATGAAGTTCGGCCGGTCAGGAACAGAAGCGCTCGCGGTGCCCGGCCGCAAGACCGGCAATGAGCAGACCATCCCCGTGATCCCCGTCGACTATGAGGGGGCGCGGTATCTCGTCACCCCGCGCGGCGAAACCCAGTGGGTGCGCAACGTGCGCGCCGCCGGCACGCTCGAACTGCGCAGCAAAAAGAAGGCGACGAAGTATCGCGCCAACGAAGTTGCAGTCGCGGAGCGCGCACCGATCATCGCCGCGTATCGCGAGAAAGCCGGCCGCACGGTGTCGGCGTATTTCAAGAAGCTCCCCGACGCCGTCGCCCCGTCCTGACGGTGCGTCGCTAGGGGGTAACTATTACCCCCTAGCGACGCACCGTCAGGACGGGGCGAGACGTTCCAGGACGCCACGGAGCAGGGCGACGAGACGCGGGCGGGCCGCCGCACCGGCGGCCAGGACTTCGGCGTGGAAAAGCTTCTCGGTCGACACGCCGGCGGCGAAGTTCGTCACCAGGCTGATGCCGAGGACCCGGGCTCCGAGGTGTCGCGCCGCGATCGTCTCGAGCACGGTGCTCATACCCACCAGGTCGGCGCCGATCGTGCGCAACATGCGAATCTCGGCCGGCGTCTCGAACGCGCCGCCGAGCAGGCCGGCGTAGACACCTTCGGACAGCGACGGGTCGACCGCGTGCGCGAACCCACGCAGTTCGGCGTCGTACGCGTCGGTCAGGTCGACGAACCGGCCGGGCAACCCGTCGGGAACTTCGGGACCGGCCATCGGAGAGACGCCGGTGAGGTTGAGGTGGTCGGAGAGCACCACCGGGGTGCCGACCGGAACCGACGGGTCGATACCGCCGGCCGCGTTCGTCAGGACAATCGTTTCGCAGCCCGCGAACACGGCGCTGCGTACGCCGTGCACCACGGTCTCGACCGGATGCCCTTCGTAGAGGTGCGAACGGCCCGCGAGCACGAGCACCCGCACGCCGCGCACGTCGAGCGACAACAACTGGCCGCCGTGACCGACGACGGTCGGCGGGGGAATGCCCGGAACGTCGGCGAGCGCGGCCTGGGCGACAACATCACCCATCTGGGCTGCGGCCTCACCCCACCCCGAGCCGAGGACGACGGCCGCGTCGTGGCGATC
>Ga0163150_10004269_pt1 | contig 19284 bp, 18 predicted proteins | sample OliLakLV19P2IB_FD_148628 | JGI IMG/M metagenome (GOLD analysis project Ga0163150, IMG submission 148628) | Freshwater microbial mat bacterial communities from Lake Vanda, McMurdo Dry Valleys, Antarctica - Oligotrophic Lake LV.19.P2.IB | ecosystem: Environmental > Aquatic > Freshwater > Lake >...
CTTGCGGGGCAGAACGGCATGAATCCTTCGATAACCGTACCGAGGATGAGCGTGCGACAGCGCCACGACCTCCCTTTCCAGTTGGATTTGCCGGGAAGTCGGCGGCCGCGGCAGGTAGTGCCACGTCGAGCGTGGCAGCCCCAAGTAGCGGCACGCCTGGCGGCGTGTGCACTGGCCTGCTTCCACCACACTCCCGGCCGCCCGACGTTTCTGCGCCGGGCTCACCATTTTTTTCCATTCACCTCCTTGAGCACCTGGATATGCAGGGCCTGATCGGCCACGAGTCGCTTCAGCCGCGCGTTCTCGTCGCGCAGCCCCCGCAGTTGCTGCAGTTCGCTCAGCTGCATCCCACCGTACTGGCTCTTCCAGCGGTGGAACGTTGCGGCGCTGATGTTCGTCTCCCGGCAGACCATCGCGACCGCCTCGCCGCTCTCGGCTCGGCGGAGAATCGCGACGATCTGCTCCGGTGTATGTCTCTTTCCTTTTGGCATCTGAGTTCCTTTTCATGGGTGCTCAGACTCTCATCAGCAACGGTCCAGTTCGGCTACGTCAGGTCACAGGTACCGCCGCCGGTGAAGACGACGTTTCATCATCACGCCTTGCTGCAGACGGTGTATCGGAGGTTAGCCAGGAGGAGAATGCGGGGATTCAACGCGAGCAGGTGGAGAATATCCGCCGGCATTCGCGCGCGCCGATCACGCATAATAGCCAAGCGCGGTTTCGCTTGGATAATGCGGCGGTGTGAGTAATACATTTTCGCCCAAGGAAGGGCGATTTCACAACAGTTTGGATAGTCGGGTTTCATGGCTGAGTCCGCCCGAGATTCAGCCAGGCAAGCTCGTTTGGGGTTAAGGTGACATCAAGCACGCCCAGGGTTGAGACCGTTTCGGCGATCTCACGCGGACCCACCAGCGGCCAGATGGGGAAAGGCTGTGCCAGCACATATGCCAGTGCGATATTAATGGGTTGAACCCCGCGCTCACGGGCCAAGACGTGGGCCCGTGAGCGCCTCAGGAAATTATCTTCGCTATACCAGGAATTCACCAGTTCTGGGTCATCGCGCCGGTCGGGGCCGGCGCGCTCGGTGAAAAATCCGCGCGCCTGGCTGGACCAGGCGAAAAGCGGAGTTTGGGTCCGCTTGAGCCAGCGCCGGGAAGCGGGATCGGAGGCGGTGACGCAGCCCGCCCAAACTGGTTGCACCATGCGCGCGAGGCTGAAGTTGTTGTTGAGAACGGTGAATTCCCGCCGGCCTTTCCGTCGGGCATAGGCATTGGCTTTCTGGAAACGCTCAATGCTCCAGTTCGATCCTCCGAAAATCTTTATCCGTCCGGCGCGGGCATGCTCGTCGAGCACGTCGACGAACTCTCCGACCGGCACGTCGGGGTTGTCGCGGTGCATGATATAGATGTCCGCCTCGTCGGTCTGCAGACGCTCAAGGCTTTGTTGCAGCTGTCGGCTAACCCATTCGGGGGTGCACAGGGGTGTGTGTGCGCCCTTTACTATAAGCACGCATTCGGAGCGGACTCCCCGGTGGCGCAGCCAGTGGCCGAGCAGTTTCTCGGGCACCCCCCCGCCGTAGTGAAACGAGGTGTCAAAGCAGTTCCCTCCACGCTCGAACCAGTCGTCCCACATGGCCGCTGCATGGGGCATGGCCCGTTGGTTGTCGCAACCCATGACGAGGCGTGCGACCGGTTTGTCGAGCCCGGCCAGTGATGCCGTGGGAATGGACTTTTTTCCCCGGAATCTCAGCGGGCGCCCGCTGATGGTTTGGGAAAAGTTTTCCGGCAGCTCCGCGTGATAGGTGAGGCCGGCCGATTGCCGCCAGGCGTCGAGCGCCGTCAGATTGCCAAGCGTGTCGGCGACGCTCATGGCGGCCACTTCACGGGCCCCTGCCAGCGCGGCGGTGGCCAAGGCATCGGCCTCGATGGCATAGAGCCAGTCGGAGGTTTCCACCACGATCTCTTCGTGAGCGCCGCCCGGGCGATGCAGGTAAAAGCGGGTGACGCCGCCCTCCCGCGCAGGGATCCAGGGCGTTGGCACATGCAGCCAGCCCCCGGTCCCGTAGATCCGGACGGAGTTGTCCTGCGCCAGGGCCACACCGGTCGCGGCCTGTGCCACTAGCCCGCCGGGAAATATCAGGGTGGCCGCCGCCCAGTCATCGGTGCCGGTTACGGGGTTCAAAGCCGCGCAGCCTTTCACTTCTGTAGGATTGACGAAGCGCTGGTTCACGACCGCACCCGCAATCAGGCGGGCGAAGGAAACCGGGTAGCAGCCGACATCGAGGATGCCGCCGCCACCGAGCGCGTTGCTAAAGTGCCGCTTGGCCGGATCGTAAGCGATGCGAAACCCGAAGGTGGCCTGGACAAACTTAACTTCGCCGAGTATTCCCTGTCGCACGATTTCCACAATTCGGTCGGTCTGCGGTGCGTGCCGATACATGAAGGCCTCAGCTAGCAGCACCCCGCCCGCGCGCGCTGCCTCCGCGATGACCATGCCCTCGGCGTGATTCATGCCTAGTGGTTTCTCGCACAGGATGTGCTTCCCCGCCTCAGCCGCCCGGATGGCCCAAGTGGCGTGCGCTGGGTGGGGCGTCGAAATGTAGACGGCGTTGATTTCCGGATCGGCCAGCAATGCCTCATAGCTGTCGTGGGGCCGGCTGCCGGCGAATTCGGCGGCAAAGGCGCGGGCTTTATCGCTGGTGCGGCTGGCCACCGCAGCCAGCCGGCTCAGGCGGGCATGCGCCAAGCCCCGCGCGAAAGTATGGGCGATCGCGCCGGTGCCGAGAATGCCCCAGGAGAATGGTCTGCTCATCAGCGAGGCGGGGAATTTAGGCGCGGCCCCAGCGGCGCAATTGCTCATGGCAAGAGCGCACGGCATCAAGCGGCGCATGATTATAGCGTTCCTGCTCGACCACCAGCCACTCGGCGGCTCCGATCTCGTCGATTGCCGCAAATACGGCTGCGAAATCAACCGGACCGAGACCCAGTTCCGTCTCGTCTTTCAAGTGGACCAGCGGGCAGCGCGCGCCGTAGTCCCGCAACACCTTTGCCGGAGATTGCCCGCCCCGTTCCACCCAATAAACATCGACTTCCGCGGCCAGATCGCGAGGGGCCGCTGCCGCGAGCATCCAGTCAAAGACCGTGCGTCCTCCGATGACTTTCAACTCAGCGGCGTGGTTGTGAAAGCTAAACTGCAGGCCGAAAGCCCGTAGAGTTGCGCCGATTCGGCTGAGCTGCTCACCGATCTGCTGGCACGCCTCCGCGGTGGTATACTGCGTTGCGGGCCAGAACGGGCAGGTGACATGATGCGTGCCAAAAAGAAGAGCATCGTTGATCACGCCGTTGAGATCGGTGCGCAGGGCCGCGATGCCGACGTGCATCCCCGAGACCTTCAAGCCGGCGGCGTCGAGCGCAGCTTTGGCTCCCTTGGCATCTAGATTGCCGTAGCCCGCAAGTTCAACCCCGGCAAAGCCGATTTCGGCAACGGCCGCGACAGTTCGGGCGAAATCCAGTTTTTGATCGTCCCGGACTGACCAGAGTTGAAGGGAAATTGGAGGCTGATGCATAAAGAAAAAAGATACGGGCAGGTTACAGACGAATCTCCCGACCCGAACGGGCTGAGAGATAAATGGCGTCCAGGATTTTTTGTATGGCGAGCGACTCAGCCGGTTTCACGAAAGGCTCGGCTTTGCCTTGAAGGCAGTCGATGAAATGAACCATGCGGTTGGGGTTGACCAGTGGTGGCAGGGGACGGACCAACTCGGTGCTGTAGCCGTGGGGTCCATCCTTGAAGAGGCGCAGGGGTGGAAAGTGGAGACCGGCCTCGGTGCCGAAAAGCTGCGTGCCGTTAAAATCGGGCTCTGGCTGGTGTCCGGCCCACGAGGCTTCCAGGAGAACCGTGCGTCCACTCTTTAGCTTGATGAGGGCAACGCAGAGATCGTCGACGTCGAACGGACGGGCGGGATCGATCTCGCTTTTCCCCCAGGAGCCCTCGCCCAATCCCCGGGGCCCAAACTGCGAATAGGTCTGCCCCGTGACGGTCGCCGCCTCGAACTCACCCAGCAGGTAGAGGCAGCGGTCGAGCGCATGGACGCCGATGTCGTAAGTGCAGCCGCCGCCCGCAAATTTTTTCTGGGTAAACCATGACCCAATGCGGGGGATGCCGCTTCGGCGGTTCCAGGCGGTCTTGGCATGGTAAACCTGGCCGAGCAGGCCCTGGTCGATCAATTGCCGGGCTGTCTGCACTTCGACGCCAAATCGGTTGTTCTGCCCGACCATCAACAACACGCGGCTTTTTTTTGCGACCACAGTCAGCCGGGCAGCGTCGCGGGCATTGGTCGCCATCGGTTTTTCCAGCATGACGTGCTTGCCCGCCCGCAGGGCGGCCAGCGCCACTGGCGCATGCAGGTGATTCGGCAGGGCAATCGACACGGCGTGGATGTCGGGGCGCCCCAGCAGGACCCGGTAGTCGGCGACAACTTCGGGTACCCCGAATTTATCCGCCGCTTCCCGGCCGCGCTCCACGGACACTTCGGCGAGGGCGGCGACGTGACAGGCGGGATGAAGCCTAAAGCTGGCAAGGTGATCCAGGCCGATCGCTCCGGCCCCGATCACGGCGATATTTACCGTCGATTTGTGTTTCTTCATTTTGCAGAAAAACGTGCGGATTATCAGGGTCGCGCGGCCCATACCATGCCGCGCAGCGTGAGGTCCAGCTGCTCGGGCACCGCGGTAAAGTCAGCGCATTGATGCCCGAGGGCGCTGTAGAAAATCCGGCCGGCGCCATGCATTTTTTTCCAGACGACTGGTGTGGTCACGCCATCAACCCACGGAGTGCTGGTGCTGCGGTGCACCGCGGTGGCGAGAACCTCGTTGGCGGGATCGACTAGCATGTAATAATGTTCGGTGGTGACCTGGAAATCGCCGAGGCCCGCGACAATCGGATCATCACGGCGGAGGATATTTACCGTGTAGGTTTTAATCTCGTCAGGGTGGGCGACAAATTGTCCACCCACCATCCACTGGAAATCGAGATTGCCGCGGAAGGCATCCCCCATGCCGCCGTGAAAGCCCGCGAGCCCGGTTCCTGCGTCCCGCACCGCGGTAACGAGCGCGGCGCACTGGTCCTGCGAAAGTTGGCCCATGGTCCAGATAGGAACGATCAGCGAGAATCGACCCAGGCCAGCAGGGTCCAGCAGAGCGTCGAGCGTGTCGCTTACTTTCACCGTGAAGCCGCGCCGCGCCAGCCGGTCGGCAAAAAGCTCGGTGCATTCGGCCGGCTGATGTCCGTCCCAACCACCGTAGATGATAAGGACTTCGCGTGAGGGTTTCATGTTTCAAACCGGTCGGGAGGGAGGTTCGCGGGCAGCGCCGTCGGGCGGTCGCAGGTGCTGCGAATCTCGATATGCCGGCCTTCGACCGAAGAGCGATCAAAGGAGACCATTATTTCGAGGACGTGTTGCGCGAGGCGCCCGGTACAACGGAAGCCCCGGTCAGGCCGGAGCAATGTGTAGGCGAGGTCTGCGACACCGCTCCCGCGGGCACGATCGTCGGTGTGGGTGAGGGGAATATCGCGGAGGGACGGTCCGGACAGATCGCGGAGCCGCACCTGACCGCCGAAGGTGTTGGGGTCTGGCACCTCCAATGTGCCTTCGCTCCCGTAGAGCATGATGCGCGGTATTTCGGGACCTGACCGAATGTCGAAGCTCATCACGATTGTTGCCACGGCACCGCTAGCAAATTCCATACTCCCGGTATAGTGTGTGGGGACCTTGACGGGAATTATTTGGCCGGCGAGGGGCTGGCTTCGGATGATTCTCTGCTCAAATGATTTTCGCGCGACTCCGCTAACGCGACGCACCGGGCCAAGGAAATTGATCAGAGCGGTGATGTAATATGGCCCCATGTCGAACATCGGACCGCCTCCTGCCTCATAATAGAAAGAGGGCGAGGGATGCCAGGATTCGTGGCCGGGGCATAGCATGAGGGCGAGCGCCGCGACTGGGCTGCCGATGGCTCCAGAATCAAGCAGTTGGCGGGCGGTCTGAAGGCCGCCACCGAGAAAAGTATCGGGCGCACAACCTACGCGCAGCCCCAACTCGTCGGCAAGGGCGAGCACGGGGGTACCAGAAGCGGGGTCGAGCGCGAAGGGTTTTTCCACGTAAACGTGTTTTCCAGCTCTAAGAACACGCTCGTTGAGCGGCGCGTGCGCCTGCGGAATTGTCAGGTTGATGACCAGATCGATGTCGGGGGCTGCGAGGAGGGCGTCGACGGATTCTGCGCGCAACCCATGCTCGCTGGCCTTGGCTTCGGCCACGGCGGCATTCAGATCGGCGCATGCGACAAGTTCAAGAATTGGGTAGCGGCGACAACCAGTGAAGTAGGCATCACTAATCTTTCCACAACCTACGATACCGACTCGGATCGTTCTGGCGGGCTTATTGATTGGCTTCACCGGCGGAGTCCTGGGCGGAGCGCCCTCGGGTGCTTAAGGCTCAGGCAGGCACTGATTCCCGACGTCAGTAAACCATTCGGATTACCCTTATTATTGGCTTGGAGTCGCAGTATTGCATCGGTGGGAAAAGGCGCAGGCTCGCAACCAATAAAATGTAGGCTCATGCAAAAATCTGGGATGGGAAGCACTCCGACCGAAGCCAGGAGCTTCGCAGCTAGCAAGAGAGGCGAGGGTTTTATAGGTAAAGTAGAACAGTTGCAGCTAGGGTAGTTACGGCCTGTTCGACATAAACACGTTACTCGTAAAAAGCTGCTGCTTGTGTGGTTTTCATATGCCTGAATCTACCTGTGAATAATCCCGCTTCTGTGTCCGTGGTTTTCCCCCTGGACTTACGCGCACGGATACGGGCCGCAGGCATCGTAGCGGTGGTTGTGCTGGAGCGCGTTGTTGATGCCGCTCCGCTTGCAAATGCACTCCGCGACGGAGGTGTGTCTGTGGTTGAACTTGCGTTGCGCACACCGGTGTCGATCGAGGCTTTGGTGGCTTTCCGGGCTGCGGCCCCAGATTTCTTGCTGGGAGCTGGCACAGTATTGTCACCCCAGCAGGTGAGCGAGGCACGCGCTGCGGGTGCTGATTTCGGCGTCGCGCCTGGACTGAACCATCGCGTCCTTCAAGCAGCGGCCGAACTATCATGGCCATTTGCGCCGGGTGTCGCCACGGCCTCAGACATTGAGGCGGGGCTTGAACACGGTTGCCGGTTCATGAAGTTCTTTCCGGCCGGAACCGCCGGGGGACCCGAACATTTGGCGACGCTCGCCACGCCCTACTTGCACGAGCAGGTATCATTTCTGCCACTGGGCGGTCTTTCCCCAGACAATGCCGTCGAGTGGAGCCGCTTGCCGATGGTAGAAGCCTTGGGAGGCTCGTGGATTGCTCCTCGCGAATCCATCTTAACCGGTGACTGGAGGGGTATCGCACGGCGGGCTGGCGAAGGGGTGGCGCTGGTGCGGCAGGCGAGGCTGGCTGTTATATGAGTTTGTTATGACTTATCCGTCCCGATATCGTTGCGGTTTGTTAGTCGTGCAATCCTCGCCCAACTTTTTTGGATTCTCCAATCTGATTCCTCTTCATGCTCATGAACAAACTCTACGATAAAATTCTCGGTTGCATTGCCGGAAGCCAGGTAGGCTCCGCACTGGGTCAGCCGGCTGAAAACATGACTCGCGATGAACTGAAAAAGGAGTTTGGCGTCATCGACAAACTTCTCGGTTTCGACCTCAACGGTGAAACATATCCGCCCGGCACTACCGAAGACGGGGTTGAGCGGCAGAAGCTCATCATTCTGGCCATTCAGGAGAGGAAAGGGCCGCCGACCTGCCGGGATTTCGCCCAGACGTGGCTGCGGGTAGTGAAGGAGGAAAGCTTTGGTAAGATGGCGGGAGCTCAGGACGAAATCCATTACCGCGTAATCAAGGCGGGTATCCCGCCGGAAGAAAGCGGGCAATTTGACGCGCACATCGGCAGGACGGGCTGGTCCCGGGCGTGTCATCCGATCGGAATTATCAATGCGGGGCATCCGGAGTTGGCTGCGCGCAACGCGCTTGATGTTGGTCGCATCTATCAGCCGCCGACCGGGCGAGGCATTTTGTGGAAAGACGATCTAAAGAGACTCGCGCCGGTTTACCAGATTGGTCTGGACTGGGCGGCCGCCGTGGCGGCGGCCGTCAGTGCTGCCTACAGACCGGGCGCCACTCCCGACTCTATGGTTGAGGCCGCCCTAGCATATGTCGTCGAGCCGGCTCGCGAGGAAATTAAGAAAGGCTTGGAGATCGTCAAAAGCGCCAAGAACTATGAGGAAGTGTGCGCCCGGTTCGACGAACGGTATCATGCGGCCGGTATGCACTTTTCAATGAACCGCGGATATGAGGTTTGTACGAAGGGCATCTCGCTTTTCTATTACTTCAAGGGTGATGTCAAAGCCACCATGCTGGCCGCTGCAAACTTCGGGCGCGACACGGACTGCCTGGCCTCGGTTGCCGCCGGGCTGGCGGGAGCGCTCAGCGGGGTTTCCAACATCCCGCGGGATTGGATGGAGCAGGTTAATTCGGCGGCCAAGCTGAACAAGTATACGATGATGAGTCTTTCCCTCGAAGAGCAGGCCCAGGTGCTCTATGACTGCCTGCTGACCTGGCATGCGACGCAAAAAGCCGGGGTCAACGCCGTGGATGCCCTCATTGCCACCAAGTAAACCATGATCCGCGTGAATACCGTCAAGGCGGCGCTTCGCGCCGGCCGGCCCCAACTCGGCACTTTCGCCAAGTTTACGGACCCGGCAGCGGTGGAGATCCTCGCGCTGGCCGGTTTTGATTTCATCATCATCGATCGCGAACATACCCAGTTCGGCGACGAGACCATGGTAAACCTGATCAGGGCCGCCCAGATTCACGGACTCACGCCCACGGTGCGCGTACGGGAGTTCAATCCCGCGGCCATTCTCCATGCGCTCGATGCCGGCGCCCTAGGGGTGCAGGTGCCGCAGGTCAATTCTGCGGAGCTGGCCCGCGCCGTGGTGAATGCGGTCAAGTATCCGCCGGCCGGCCTGCGCGGTTTTGCCGCCACCCAGCGGAGCGCAGCCTATGGATTTTCCGCTCCGGCCGATTACGCGGCGAAGTCGAATGCCGAGACTTTGGTCACGGTCTATTGCGAGACAAAGGAGGCGGTTGGCGAGTTGGATGCCATCTTGGCGATCCCTGAAATCGATGTCATTTTTCTCGGGCCCGCCGACCTGTCGGCCAGTTATGGCGTCATCGGTCAGACCAAGCACCGCCTCGTGCAGGACGCCATTGAGACGGTCATTCAAAAGACACGGGCTGCCGGCAAGGCGGTCGGAACGGTCTGCCGGGACTCGGCGGGTGCCAAGGATCTCGTCGCGCGCGGAGTGAATTTCATCTCGCTGGATGCAGATCAGGGCCTCCTGGGCCAGATCGCCGCTCGCTACGTCGAGGAATTCAGGGCTTAAACGATGCCTTCCGGAAGGATCGAGCATTTTCCAACTCATCAGCCGGAAAGTAGAATTGGGAATATCATGACTTGGTTGCTCTTACCCAGCTATTGGCGCCTGCGTGTGCTTGAGCAAAAGCGATGGTCATCCTGTCGCATTTCCTGGTTTACTGTTTTCGGCCTAGCTATCTTGCTTACCTCTTCATTCGCAGCGGCTCCAACGGTGATCGGTGAGAATCCGGCGGAAGGACACCCGGGCGAGAAACCCGCTCTGCTCAAGATAGATTTTGGGGCCGGACTCCGCACCTGGGACGGATTTGGCCTCAACTATGTCGAATCAGCCCACAGTGCTGATCCGGAGACCGACTACGAGGACTACGGTGGATTTAGCACGCTGCCGGAAGCGTCCCGCCAGCAGATCATGGACCTGCTTTATGGTTCATTGGGCGCGTCTGACCCGGATAAGGGTCTGCGGGTGAGTCTTCACAAAATATTTCTTGATCCCTTTCACCAACTGACGGCGAACGGGCCTTTTGTCGGGCCAAGTACTTCGTCGCGGATGAGCCGCTATTTTCTCGTCGAAGCGGCGAAGCGACTGCGGACTCGCAACCGCTCAATGGATCTTGTGACCACATATTACGGTGTTCCTGCATGGGCGACAACGGCACGCATCTTTCTTTGGCGGGATGTCGATCCCGCGCGATTCGAGCCATTGGCGGAATACATGGCGGACTGGATCAGCTACCTGCGCTCGGAATTGCTCGGATCAGCCTTTACCGGCACAGTTGACCCGCGTTATGCGAGTCTGACCAATGAAGGCGAGTCAGCACGACGCTGGAACGCCGACGGATCACCCCAGCCAAAGCGGGATTACAACGCTTATTGGCCCGCCCGCTCCATCGCCGAATTCCTTCCGGTTCTCGCGAACACATTGCAGCGGCACGGACTGGACGGAATTCGACTGATGCCCTGTGAAACGGCGGGATGGGACTGGCTTGACGTGACAACGGAAGGGGATCCGATCGCCGAAGCCTTGCTGGCTGACCCGGTGGCCCGGCGGCATATCGGCGTCCTGGGCGGGCACAGCTTTTCGCGTTCCGGCCCGGTCGGAGCCGCGGTAGTCGCCCGGTTTCGCCGGGAATTCGGTGACGGACTTCGTGCCTGGACGACATCGCACGATTGGCGGAAGGGGGATGTCGGCTTTGCCGAGCACACCCGGCGACAGATTTATGAGATTGGAGTAACGGGGATCATCACTTGGGCGGCGACGAAGCGGTTGTCCGATTGGGAACGTTACACCGGACGCCCCGCCAACCCGCAGTGCGCGATCCTGATCAAAGATGATGGAACCACCCAAGTTCAATCCGGCTACTATTTCTACAAGCAGTTTACCTGGGCCGGTCAGCCGGGCATGTCGGTCGCTGCGGTGGACGACCGGGCGGCGGGCGGCCTGACGGCGGCGGCATTCGGGTCAAACGGAACCCGCCACCCCGCCGCTTTCGTCGTAATCAACCCCAAGTCAGAGGGGCGGGTGGTCCGGATTGTCCTGGCCGGCGGCGATTCGCAGGAGTTTCAGGCCTTTCGCACCTGCGATGGACTCGCTGAGGGGGAAGCCTTCAAGAATATCGGAATCCACTCGGCCGATGCCACCGGCGCGATGCTTTACCATGCACCGGCAAAATCCGCGACGACCTTCTTGGCCAAGTAGCGTCGCCGGCCCCGCTAGAGTTCGAATGTGATGGCAAGTTGATAGGAGCGCCCCAACGGGGAGCCTCCGCGGAATCCAGATACGTTATCAGCGAAAGGGGGCGCTTGGTCGAAGAGGTTGGTGATGCCCGCAGTCAGCGTCACGTTCCGGCTGGGGGCGTTCGGTTTGCGCAACTGCCACCGGTAGCCAGCATTGAAATCCACCGTCGTGGCGGCAGCTACTCCGTTGTGGGCCGCGGGATCAGGATCTATGGCTCCGGTATACCGGACGCTCAAGGATGCATTCCAAGGGCCGAGGCTCCAGAAAAACTGACTGCGTAAGCGCCAGCGCGGATAGCGATCTCCGCCGTCAGAGATGAAGGGCACTCCGGGTTGCACCTCGTGAATGGCGTTCAGCGTGTGCTCAGCGTCGACCGAGATGCGCCATTGTCCCGGAATCAACAATCTTTGAGGGCGGAAATCCAGTTTGAGTTTCAGCGTACTCAGCTTGGTGCGACCGGTATTCCCAGGGGTGAGGTCGATTTCAGCCACGCTGCCGGGTTGTCCAATTGCGTCGTCGTCAGCGGTCGGATCCAGGCGGATTACGCGGCCGGCAAAGGCGAATTCGTTGTTGAGCACCTCTTGGGCAGCGAACTCGTCCTGAAACCTGTGCTGTTCGTGTCGTACGCGCCAGGCGAGACTTGCGCGCAATCCCGGCAGATAGCTGGGCTCTAAGGTGGCACCCATGGAATATTGTTCGGTTGCTTCCGGCCGGGCGCTTATGGAATCGCGGGAGAAGACGCGGACCGCGGTCACACCTTCGCCGCCTCGCCGGGGATCAATCAGGGTTTCTCCGAGCAAAGTCTCGGATCCTGCTACCGTCCGACGGGATGCAAGCTCCCGACCCCGCTCGTATCGTGCCCGCAGGAACAGTTCCTTGGTGGGTGCCCAGACCACCCCCAACTCGGCCTTCGACTCCCGGCCTCCATTGTCGGTAAGCTTCATCCGGCCATCGGTCTGCACTTCGAGGCGCCGGATTATTGGACGGGGGTTGCCGGCCGCGATGAAAGGCAGGGTGAAGGTGCCAGAGACATCCGCGGTTCGGCGGTGATTATCGCTGAAATTCGGTGGGGCCCCGAGAATCTTGGTTGTCAGCCGTTCGTCATGTCGCGTCTCGTATTCGGCCTTCAATTTCAAGTGGGTGGGTCCACCTGGCAGATTGAATAACTGGCCCTTGAAAGCCAGTCGCACTTCGTTGCGGGATGCGCGGGAGCTATCTGAGCGTTCAGCTTGAATTGATGAATAGACTGCGGCATTGACCGGAAACACCACGCCATCGGCGAACGGGTTGAGGCGGGCGGCAGGAGAGTCCGCGGCCAATGAGGCCGTCAGCAGTGCCGGATCAAGTTCCGTGCTGGTTTGGTCAGAGCGGCTGAATCGGTGACCGGCACTGGCCTCCCATTTCCATCCGTCGGCCAGCCGGCCGGCAAGCTCAAGGCCACATTGGCTTCTCCGCGAGTCGTCGTCGCGCCGGACGGGACCGAATTCCAAATGAACGAGTCCGATCGCAACATCCTGGCCAAAGGGATTGTAGGCGGCGGGTACCCGGCTGCCGGCAGATACGGCCGTGACGGGGGGCGGGCCGATACGCTCGCTTGGGGTCCGGCTGTGGGATCCCCTCAGGGAAAGCTCGGTGTTTTCGCCCAGCTTGAGCGTGAATCCGAGATTGAGTGTGCGGCGATTGGAAGGCGACAGCAGCCAGCGGTAGCCGGACGTGTTGAACCGGCGTTGGCCGGCGGGATCATCGCCGGCTTCAGGAGGGGTGGGCAGAAAGTCGATCGGGGTGAGCGCACTCCCATCCTGTCCAGCGGGAACAAGCGCCGTTACGACCGGACTGCCGTCAGCGCGGGTTAATCCATTGAGCGGACCATCGAGTGAGGTAACCACCGCGGGCTGGCCCCAGGGCAGACGAAGATCCCGACCACCGATGGCGCGATGGTCCTGGTCGCGGGAGAAAGATCGATCCGCGGCGAGCAGCGGTCGCTGGTCCTTCACTTCCAAGGAGTAGATGGCGTGCCAGCGTTCCCGGTTAATGGCCCCGGCAAATCGCAAGGTGCGCTGAGAGCCTCCCCCGGCAAAAGCACCGGCATATTTGGCGCCCACTTCGGTGCTGGCATAGTCCTTTTTCAGCCGAATATTTATGATCCGACCGCTCGAATAGGCGCCGTATTCTGGCATGGATCCGTCATTGCTTACCTCGATGCGGGCGATCATGCCGACGGGCAGCGAATTGGGGTCAAGGTAAGTGGGGCGTCCGTCGATCAGGATGAGTTGAGGCGAGTCCCCATCGGCCGGAGGCAGGTTCTCAAGAAACTCCTCCACGCTGAACGCGCCACTGCTTTGGATGTCACCGGGGTCGTACTCTTCGACCAGTTGGGGACCCTCACTGTCAGCTGCGATGACCCGGGGCGCCGTGACCTCGACCGGTGGGAGCCGAATTGGATCACCGGCATTGACCTGCCCAAGGGCGCAAGGAATAATTAGACATGCCGGTAGAATGGCCTGAAGAAGAGGGAAATGCACTTTCATCGTGGCGACCAGCCTGCCAAGGTCACCATTACCGCAGTATTACCCGGCGAGCCTTTTTGCTCCGGGAGGCGCTTGGAGTCGAAATATCCGCCTGGTAATCTTCGCGTAATCCTTGCCCTGTCATCCTTATTCCCGATGCGCGTGCTTTATGTAGAAGACTCGGCCAGTCTCCGCCAGACCGTGGCGACGGCGCTTCGCCGTTGTGGTTATGCGGTTGATGTTGCCGCCGATGGGGAGGAGGGCGCCGCACTTGCGGTGGCGGAACCGTATGACGTTGTCGTTCTCGACATCATGCTGCCGAAGCTGGATGGTCTCGCGGTTTTGCGGCACATTCGCGCGGCGACGCGGGATGTGCCGGTCCTGATGCTGACTGCCCGCACGGCGGTGAGGGACCGGGTGGATGGGCTCCACCGCGGGGCTGACGATTATCTGGGAAAGCCGTTTTCACTTGAAGAACTCATGGCCCGGATCCAAGCGCTGAACCGGCGCCGTTATGCCGTGACGGCCCCAGTGATCACCATCGGCTTGCTGGAGATTGATACGGCGAGAAAGGTCGTCGCCTACGGAGGCCGTCTGATCGATATGAAACCACGGGAGTATGCCCTGCTCGAATACCTCGCATTGCGGGGTGAAGCGGTGGTTTCCCGTTCTGAGATAGAAGGCCACATCTACGATGATCTGGTCGACCCGATGAGCAATGTGGTCGATTCGGCGGTCTGCCTTTTGCGTCGGAAACTGGCCGAGGCGGGATCCCCCCCTCTGATTCATACGCGCCGCGGGCTTGGTTACAGCCTGCGGCACACGGTGCCATGCGATCCATCCAGCGGCGATTGACGGCGGGTCTTGTGGCCGCGTTCGCGCTCGTCGCCCTGAGCGGCGTAGGGGCCGTATTCCTGGCGGTCCGGGCATCGATGTATGCGCAGTTCGATGCCGCGCTGCGGGTCAAGGCCCTGGTCGTAATTGGTGAAACCGACCAGAGTAGGGGCAAGATCGATGTCGATTTTACGGATCGCTATCTGCGCGAATTCGATTCGAGCGTCGGCACGGATTTCTACCAGGTATGGTCCGTGGACGGAAAGACCATCCGGCGCTCCGACTCCCTGGAAGGGAGGGACTTGCCGCGGGCATTCGGAACACTTGAGGAACCGCGCTATTGGAATATCGAGCTGCCTGGTGGAGTCACGGGCCGGGCCGTGGGACTCAGTTTCAGGCCGCGGCTGAACAGCCGTGATGAACGCACCCGGCGCGAAGCGGTCGATGCGATTGTCGTGGTGGCGTCAAATCGCGGCGGCCTAGATACGATGTTGCTGCGAATCGCAGCCATTCTGGCGGTGGGCGGCATTGGCGTGATTCTGGCGACCGCCTTGGTTGTGCCTCTGGTCCTGCGCCCCGGTTTGCGTCCGTTGCGACGGGTTGCTGATCAGGCGGCGGCGATTGACGCCACCAAGCTTTCGATCCGCTTTCCCACCACCGGCCTGCCGGAGGAGTTACGGCCGATATGCGAGCGGCTTAATGCATTGTTAGGGCGTCTGGAACTCTCCTTTGAACGGGAACGGCAGTTCGGATCGGACCTCGCCCATGAATTGCTGACGCCGTTGGCCGAGATGCGAGCGATAACGGAATCGGCGCTACGATGGCCGGATGCCACGGGCCCCGAAGCCCACCAGCAATCGCTCGCGATTCTGTTACGGATGGAGACCCTGGTGACGCGGTTGCTCGAGCTGGCACAAGCCGAAGATGGCCGGATCGTGGTCAACCCGGTCCAGTTCGACCTGCCGACTTTGCTTCAGGACTGGTGGCGTCCGTTCGCCGGTCGTGCGGAAGAGCGGAAGCTGGCGGTCCGGTTCTCCGGCCCGGATCCCGCAATGGTCTGCACGGATGCGGCGTTGCTGGGCATCGTCGTGGGCAACCTGCTCTCCAATGCCGTCGAATACACCGGAGAGGAAGGATCTATCAGCATAGTGTGGGAACTCGGCAAGAACACTTTGATCATGCGGGTTGCGAATCCGGCGCCGCAATTGGTGGTCGGGGATCTGCCGCAACTTTTCGATCGATTCTGGCGCAAGGATTCGGCCCGGACTGATGGACGCCACAGCGGATTGGGGTTGGCGGTGGCACGCGAGCTGACCCGGGTACTCAACGGTACCTTGGAGTCAACCCTTTCACCGGAGGGCACGTTGACGATGACATTGATCGTCTCGACTCGGGAGGGCTGAGCCGCTGATATAAGAGGGGTAAAGCGCTGTGCTGAAACCACCACCTAAGGAGCCGCTGTGATTGACCGGTCGTGGTGGTTTGATTCCTCTGCTATTCGTTGTCGTCTATTCCGGCCAATTATGAATGCTCCATTGCACCACATTATCCGTCCCGGGATTGTCCAGTTCATGGCCTTTCCGGCCACCATGAAAGGCGAGGGTCCGATTCTGGAAAGCTACAAGCATATCCTCGCCGACTCCTACTTCGAGGTCATCGAGATCAGCTGGATCCGGGATCCGGCCATTCGCGCCCAAGCGAAGGCGTTATTGGATAGCGCCGGGGTGGAAGTCAAATATGGTGCGCAACCCCGGCTCTTGAGCCAGAAGCTGGATCTCAACAGTACCGATGAAGCTCACCGCCAGCGGGCGGTGGCCGAGATCAAGTCCGCCGTGGACGAAGCTGCTGAACTCGGAATTTCTGATGTGGGATTTTTGTCTGGTTCGGATGTGCCAATGGCGGAAAGGGACGCAGCATTGGACCGGCTGGTCCAGTCCATCTCCGAGTGCTGCGGATATGCGGCTCCGCTGGGCGTGAACCTTGTGCTTGAGGTGTTTGACCAGACGGTGGACAAGAAATGTCTCATCGGTCCCGCCAAGACTGCGAGTATGCTTGCCGACCGTGTGAAACAGAAGCACGAGAACTTTGGCTTGCTGGTGGATCTCAGCCACATCGTGCTGCTCAACGAGACTCCGCGGCAAGCACTGCTACCCGTGAAGGACCACTTGGTGCACATACACATCGGCAACGCCTACTTCGGACCGGATCGTAATGATCCCTATTGGGGTGATAACCACCCGAGTTTCGGGCACCCGGGCACACCCAATGACGTTCCACAGATTGTGGAATTTCTCGAAGTCCTCTTTGAAATCGGCTACCTGAAAAAGGACGGCTCGAAGCGTGGCGCCGTTTCCTTCGAGATCAAACCGATCGGGACTATTGACCCGGAAGTCATGATTGCCAACGCCAAACGCAAACTCGGAGAAGCGTGGGCCCGGCTGGCCATCTGATTCCCTGAGCGAGCATGAAACCAACCGTATATCTCACCCGATTGCTGCCACCCGCCGTGATGGAGCGTCTCGAACGAGAAACCGAACTCTCTTTCAATGCTGCCGACCGTCTTGCCACCAAAGCTGAGATCATCGTGGGGGCCAAGGATTGCAATGTGCTTCTGCCCAACATCACCGACAAGATCGATGCGGAGATCATCAACGCCTGCCCGCGCCTTAAGGTAATCGCGAATTTCGGGGTGGGCTTCAATAACATCGATGTCGCAGCGGCAACAGCCAGGAAGCTGCCCGTTACGAACACGCCCGGGGTGCTGACGGATGCAACGGCTGACATCGCATTCGGCCTGATGCTAGCCGTGGCTCGGCGGCTCGGTGAAGGCGAGCGCCTGGTGCGCTCGAAGCAATGGACGGGTTGGCAGCCGATGCAGATGTTGGGCGCGGACGTCACCGGCGCAACCCTCGGCCTCCTGGGTTTCGGTCGGATTGGCAAAGCGATGACACGGCGCGCGCTGGCGTTTGAAATGAAACTCGTGTATTGGAACCGGACGCGCCTTTCCCCGGCTGAGGAAAAGGAGTGCGGTGCCACTTACCTTTCGAAGAACGAGGTGTTGAGCCAGTCGGATTTCGTTTCTCTCCACGTCGCTTACACGACCGAAACCCATCACTTTATCGATGCCGCTTCCCTCGCTCTGATGAAGCCGACGGGAATCCTGATCAACACGGCCCGCGGTCCGGTGGTAGATGAGAAGGCCTTGGTCCGCGCGCTGCAGTCCAGGAGTATCGGGGGAGCCGGGCTGGATGTCTTCGAGCAGGAGCCGAAGTTGGAGCCGGAACTCTACGGTTTGGAGAATGCAGTGGTGGTACCTCACCTTGGCAGTGCCACGATCGGCACGCGGACTGCGATGGGCCAGATAGCCGTCACCAACCTGCTCGCGGTTTGCGCGGGCCAGCGTCCGCCCAACTGCGTGAATCCGCAGATTTTCACCTGAACCGACTTTATCGAGCCGGGTCCCAGCCGTGACGGCAACCGACAGCTCTGCACCGCTCCGCGAGCAACTTGCTTACTATCGGGCGCGGGCAAACGAGTATGACCAGTGGTGGTTGCGGCAGGGACGTTACGACCGTGGCGAGGCACTCAACGCGCAATGGTTCGCCGACGCCGCCCTGGTTTCCGCCGCACTCGCCGCGTTCCGCCCGACTGGTCGAATACTGGAGTTCGCCTGCGGCACCGGCATTTGGAGCGAGCAGTTGCTTCCCTTCGTCTCACAGCTGACGGCGCTCGATGGTTCGCCCGAGATGCTTGCCATCAACGCCGCCCGGCTACGTTCCGTGCGGGTTTGTTACGCTGAGGTGGATATTTTCCAGTGGCAGCCTGCCGAACAGTTCGACACGGTTTTTTTCGGGTTCTGGCTTTCGCATGTTCCGCCGGAGCGGTTCACCCAGTTTTGGGACCTGGTCCGTTCCTGCCTCGCCCCGGGTGGCCGCGTGTTCTTCGTGGATAGTCGTCATGAACGCACCTCGACGGCCGTTGACCACCGCCTGCCGGAGCCCGAGACGACAGTGCTTCGCCGCCGTCTGAATGACGGTCGGGAGTTCCTGATATACAAAGTCTTCTATGACCCTGCAGACCTGACCGAACGTTTGAGTGCGCTTGGCTGGCATTTTGACATCATGTATACTGACCACTACTTTCTTTACGGGTCTGGACACCAACGAAACGCCTAACCATGCGTCCCCGCAGGCCGCTCCAACGCAGACGGATTGCAGCGAAATTTCTCCAATATTTGTGACAATCCCGAGATCACGGCCTGCGTAGCGTCAACCTGCGATGGGCATCGGGGAGAGCCAAACTTCGTCAAACGGCCCCGAGGGGGCCGGAGCTATAAACCAACTGAAAGCCGACTTAAGCACAGGCCAGCGCGGGCTTGGATGCTAGCGCCAGGGGCCGTGTTATGGTTTGATGGCTTTGAATTCATCGAGCCTCGTTTTGTGGGTGCAGACGTGGTTATTTGCATGCTGACATGCCTCGCTACGATAATCTTTCAATCCCGTCGCTGGCTGTCTTTGATGCGGCCTGAGAAAAGTGGACACGGGATTCTCTCCAAAGGAGAAATAACCCGTGAAAAGAAAAAGCTATAGTCAGGAATTCAAGAAAGAGGCGGCGCGTGACCGGACTCACGTTGTTGGACCACTCCGAGTGAGAGTCTGAGCGGGTTGTGGGTTACGTTTGAGGGTGTGAGGGGGAGCGAGAACCAAGGCAAGCTCCGGACGGAGGAAAGGCCCGGCTTGGCGG
>Ga0163150_10004270_pt1 | contig 19282 bp, 13 predicted proteins | sample OliLakLV19P2IB_FD_148628 | JGI IMG/M metagenome (GOLD analysis project Ga0163150, IMG submission 148628) | Freshwater microbial mat bacterial communities from Lake Vanda, McMurdo Dry Valleys, Antarctica - Oligotrophic Lake LV.19.P2.IB | ecosystem: Environmental > Aquatic > Freshwater > Lake >...
GTTTTCGCCCTCAGCCGGATCGTTTCTACCCATCAAAACAGTCAAAATGTAGTGGAAACTTCAGCCTGAAAAATGAGTCAACTCCTTGGCCATCAATCTTCGTCTCTCCCCAACTGGGGAACTTGGGTCAGACTTCTCTCCTTCATGATCGATCACTGTTCCAACGCTGGATTCGTTGAGTGGATTGAGCAAGAGATCGGCGGCTCGCTGTTTATCAGTGTGATATCGATTGCTAAAACTGAGCACGGTATCTGGGCACGCTTCCCTGAACTCCCTGAATCAATCCCAATCGTTTTCTGACTGTACCCGAAAGCGCTGTTTCATAGTCCAGCTTGTCATCGATCCACATCAGCAGCCCGGCAGCAGGAAAATTATGCACACAGCGGATTTCGAGCTGGGCGGTCGTAGCGAGGTCCGAGCTCTTGCCCCATTCGAATCCTCTATAGACACAACTCCTGGATGACGATGATTTGGATTGGAAAAGACAAGAGCCCCGGCCCTTCCCTTGACGTGTGAAACGTGGTTTCCCGGCACCCTGTGCGCTGGGTGTTCCTGATCTACATCGAGCATGCCAGAACGAGTTGAAATGGTTGATGAGCTGAAGATCCACATCAAGAACAGGGACTTCCACGCCCTGAGTCAACTCTTGCAAAGAACCCAACCCTTCGGCGCAGAGCCGGCCAATTCTGATGCTCAGAGTTTGGCGCATCCCGACGTCCTCCTGGAAGAGCTCGAGATCCAGATCGAAGACTTGAAGAACGAGGGGTCCGGAGGTTTGACAAGGAAGAATTTGCTTATTGTCTTGAGACATTCGAGTTTCTTTTCAAAGTGAACCCCCATGACCGTTTGCTAAAAGACTATCTGGAACTCTGCAAACAATGCAGCCGGCAACAAGCCGTGTCCGAACCGGAACCTGCCGCCTCGTCCACCCAAAATGAGCCCGCTGTGAACGTGACGTCTTCAGCAACACACGATGGGATTGAGCAGAGCCACAGGGTTGGAGGAAGCGACACTCTCATTGCCAGGACAGTGGAATCAGAATCTACCGAACTAACCCGGAAGATGAGGACTTACTTTGACAACAGAGACTTTGAGGCGCTGAAGCGAGTCGTCAGAGAAGCTTTGAGAAAAGATGCCAAAAAATCAGAAGCAGGCGACACTCGCCACGGAATCGATAGCAGCGGTCTGGAAGAAGCACAGCTTAAGGCAGAATTTGAGACTCATGTCCAGAATCTACAGGACGAAGCCATCAGTCAGTTCCAGAGTGCAGCCTACAGCGAATGCCTGGGAACTTTTCGATTTCTTTGTGAACTGGACCCGGCCAATCCTGACCTCAGACGCTACTTGGAAGGCTGTCTCAAATTCGCTCAGGAGCAAGCGTCTGCCGGTGGAGGCAGACGGACGGATCGCCGACGCCAAAACGAGCTTGCCTCATTTTCGCAGGGTAGTGATTCTGGAAAGACGTTCGGGCTTGATGAGTCCGGGCTGGCACTGAATAACGAAGACATTCTTGAGATTCCTGACGATCGCCTGCCAGACGCCTCGCCTGCAAAGACGGCTGAAACCAGAGACGACCCTCAACTCGCAGGGAGTTCCCGAATCGCCTGGCTCAAGCTCGCATTGCCGGCACTCGGGGCAGTCTGTTTGCTTATTTGGCTCACCGCTCCTCGTTCCGGACCGGGGTTGCACGAAACCCCTGGAGCCGGGGACGAAAGTTGGGGTTCTGCGACCGCCTGGATTGAGAAGGCTGAATCCGCCATGACCGATCGCCGATACCTTACTCCCGCCGACGATAGCGTCGTTTTTTATTCTGACCGTATCCTGGCGGGCGACCCTTTGAACAGAAAAGCCTTGGAGCTTATGAAGGAAAGCCTCGCGCAAGCCATAAAGCAGGCCGAGGAATTTACGAGCAAGGGACGATACGATGACGCGCGTGAGCTTTACCAAGCGTTGCTCAACCGGCCTAAGGCAGAGGGTCTGCACCAGCCGGACCTCAAAGCCCGCCTCAAGAAGGTCGAGTTTGACTCGTACCCGGTCGTTCACGACCATTTGATCGGAAGCTGCAAGGGAACGCTTAAGATCAATGGATATGCTCTTTCGTTCGCGCCCTCTGGAGGCTCAAAGGATGGCTTTACTGAGAGGCTGTCTCGAATTGAGGTGCAAGATCCAGCGGACACACTCAAGATCGAAGTCAATCACAAGACCTATCGCTTTGAGGGCAATGGCAGCAAGAATCAGCGGGACAGGAAGGAAGCAACGACGCGGATTCACCGGATGCTGAGCGACCGGACAGGCCAGGCTCACTAGCCGTCCGCGGCGGTTGCTCGCATGAAGTATTGCCAAGACCGGGCAAACGGAGATCGAAGGGGCGCGCCCTATGATGCGCCAGTCCCGAAGAAATTCCCCTCATCAAGTGTGCCCTCCTGACGAAATGGAGCGACTCCCATTAGACGGGAGGTAGAAATGGTAGTTGCGCGGATTTGGCTGGTTGGCTTGGCGGTGAGCTGCTATTCTGACGGAGTATGATTTTTTTCCGTGCTTCCACCTCAAAGCGGCTTGTAGCCTTCCTCCAGATCGCCTTGATTTGTCTTTGCCTGGGTGTTGAGGATTTACTGGCGCCTGACGCCTGCGCGGAAGACCGGTCTGTACCGCTGGCACAACAGCCGGCTTCTAGTCTGGCGACAGCGCAAGACCCGCAACAGACGTCTCCTCCAGACTCTGGAGGAGTTGATCACGACTGCTTGTGTTGTTGCCGGCATCTTCTGACTTCGGGATCTTTTCAGCCCGCACAAATCTTGAACAGTTCCATCCTTAGCCTGATTCCTGGTGAGGTTATTTCTTCGGTCAGCCCTCAGCCGCCGTATCACCCTCCCCGATCCTAGTCCCCAATCCTAGCCCTTCAGCGAATCCCTGGAAGAGATCGTTCCCGGAGGCGACTTGTTCAACTGTCGCCGACAGAACACTCCTTCAAGGCCGGTTTGCGTCTTCAAGATAACTGCACTCTCAGCTACTGAGGAGGAGATCATGAAATGGCTGATGCCATTCCTGCTGTTCTGGCCGTCCGTTTGTCCTGGTCAGACCAACCCGGAAATACCGGAACCACTCGACTTGAAGAAGGCACTCGAAATAGCTGTTGTTAACAACGCGCAAGTCAAGGCCGCCCGGAATGAGATTGAGATTACGGAAGCCGATCGAGTTGAAGCCTCCAAGCGAGTGAATCCGGCCTTTTCGGCTTACTTCGAAGATTACCGGCTCTTCCACTCCGTGATAGGCCCTTTCTTTCGGACTCAGGAAATCACCGTCCGACTCGATCAGGAGCTGGAGACGGGTGGAAAAAGGAAGCTCCGAACGCAAGCTGCAGAACTGAGGCGACAGGCGCAACAAGCGCAAACGGACAATGTGGTTCGTGCATTGAGTCTCGAGGTCCGCAGGGCTTATTTTCAGGCTGTTCTGGCTCAAACGAATCTGGAAAGCGCTGAAACCATCCTTCAGGAAATCGATCGGGTCATCGAACTAAACCGAACGCGTTTTGAAAAAGGTGACATCTCGGGTGCGGAACTCAAGCGGGTGGAGGTTGAGCGGCTTAGGTTTATTGAGGATGTTTTTGCCTCCACACTAGCTTTGACAAACGCGAAGAGCATGTTGTTCTCTCTGTTCGGATTTCCTCAGGTGAACCCTTCCTTCAAGCTCTCAGAGCCACTGATAGTGGATCGCGGGACTTCCATCCCGGCTGAGGGAATCCCGCCGCCGTTGCCATACCCCGAGCTCGAACGTCAGGCCTTCGCCAAGCGCCCTGATTTGGTGGCTTCGATGTTCGAGCAGAAGCGAGCCGACACTGAGACTCTGCACCAGCAGTCTTTGCGGTCACCCAACATCACCGTCACGGGTGGCTACAAGAGAAATCTGTTGGACAACACCCTTGTCTTCGGAATTGCCCTTCCGCTGAAGGTGTTTAACAAAAACGAAGGCGGGATTGCCAGGGCGGCGGCGGAAAAAGCCAGGGCAGACAATCTGGCGGCTCACACTCGATCGCAAGTCGTGCTCGACCTTCAGAAGGCTTTCAACAGCGCGGAGATCAACCGCCAGCGCGTGGAATACATCGAGAAGGAATCCATTCAGAAAGCGGACGAATCGCGGCAGATCGTTCTGACCGCTTACCAGGTGGGAGAGATCGACCTGATCCATCTGCTCGATGCGCAGCGGGCGTTCCGTGAGACACGAAAAACCTACCACCAGGCTCTTTACGACTACCGGATGAGTCTTTACGAGCTGGGCAGCGCCATCGGACTGGAGGCTGAATAACGATGCGAGAGATTACGATCCGAGTTCCTGACTTCACTCTGAGAAATATGGTTCTGTTCGCGTTGCTGCTTGGACCCGCGGTGTTCATCTGGCACTACAAGGGCCGCACCGTTGAGCCGGAACATGTCCACGAAGAAAGCGAGAGCGGCCCTGGAGCAACCGTTGCGCTCACTGCAGAAGGGTTGCGCAACGCGGAGATCAAGACACTCGAAGTCGACCTGCGCCCACTACAGGAATGGCTCGAAGCAGCGGGTGTCGTAGAACCCGACTTGAATCAGGTTGCCCGTGTCCGCTCCCTGGGGCGAGGCATCGTAAGGCGGGTATGGGTCCGCCCTGGCGATCGGGTTGAGGCAGGCCAAGCCCTGTTCGAGTACGACAACATTGAGATGGGAGAACTGGTGGGAGAGTACAAAACACTTCTCTCGCGAAAGGGGAAGCTGGAAGCCCGCCTTAGATTGACCGAACAGTCCGTCGAAAGGGCCCGGAGTCTGGTTGCCGCCCAAGCGCTGGCCCAAAAGGAGCTGGAGATTCGGATTGCAGAGCAACGGGAGGCCCAGGCCGAACTAGACGCACACGCCGAAAACCTGAACGCGTTGGCGGGCAAGCTCGGGCGTTTCGGGATGAGCCCTGACCGATTGATGTCATCGGGAACTTCAAGCTTCAGCAGCGTCAAGGCGCCACAGTCGGGTGTGATCATGGAGTTTCAGATCGCCCCGGGTGAGATTTTGTCGACCGAGCAGGAGGTCATGACGATTGCCAATCTCGGACGCGTGTGGGTGATTGCCAGCGTGTATGAGCGGGACCTTGGACGTGTGAAGACAGGCCAGAACGCCGAGATTTCTTTTGTCAGTTTCCCCGCCAGGACATTCTCGGGAAGGATCACCCATGTGGCCCAGCGACTCGATCCGGAAACACGAACAGCCAAAGTGCGGGTCGAAGTGGAGAATCGTGGTGGGCAGCTCAAGCTGGAGATGTTCGGCTCCGTTCGCCTTCCAACCCAGGATCCACGGATCGTTCCCGCCATTCCCGAGACTGCCTTACAGCAAGTGGATGGAAAGAATGCAGTCTTTGTTCAAACCAAGCCACAGGAGTTTCAAAGACGCGAAGTCGAGCTTGGGCATAAGGCAGACGGCTGGGTTGAGGTGACCCGCGGATTGAATCCTGGCGAGCGAGTCGTCACCCAGGGCAGCTTCTATCTGAAGTCGACCCTGCTCAAAGAGACTCTTCAGGAGGATCACTGATGCATCGCATCGTTGAACTCGCTCTTGCCAATCGCATTCTGGTCATTCTTGCGGTCTGCCTTTCTATCGTAGCCGGGTCCTTTGCGTTGAAGCATCTGACCATCGATGCAGTGCCGGACATCACGAATGTTCAGGTGCAGATCCTGACCAAATCTCCGACTCTGGGGCCGGTGGAAATCGAACGGTTCATCACGTACCCCGTAGAGGCCGCGATGAACGGCCTGCCACGGCTATCAGAGATCCGGTCGGTGTCTCGCTATGGCATTTCGTCGGTAACCGTCATCTTTGAAGAGAACGTCGACATCTATTTCGCCCGCCAACTCGTATCAGAGCGGCTGAACACAGCCATTGAAGCCATCCCGGAGAACCTCGGTCGTCCGGCGCTAGGGCCTCTCACGACGGGACTGGGAGAGATTTACCAGTTCACAGTCGAAGGGGAGGGCTACACGCCGATGGAGCTTCGCACCATCCTCGACTGGGACATTGCCTACCGGTTGCGGTCGGTTCCTGGCGTCGTGGAAGTGAACACCTGGGGCGGAAAAGCGCAGCAATATCATGTGGTGATCAATCCACAGAGCCTGATCGCCTACCGCCTGTCTCTGGCCTCCGTCTTCGAGGCATTGGAGAAGAACAATGCGAACGTCGGCAGCGGCTACATGGAACGGAACCAGGAACAATACATTATCCGGGGCGAGGCACTGATCGCCGACACGCACGACATTGAGAACATTGTTGTTGGCCACAACCGGGAAGGCGTCCCCATTTTTGTAAAGCATCTGGGCACGGTGGAAAAAGGTTCGATGTTGCGAATCGGAGCAGCCACCGAGGACGGCCGTCGGGAGACCGTGATCGGCCTCGTCCAGATGCTGGCGGGCGCCAATGCCCGCGAAGTGGTGGAGCGCGTTAAAGCCGAAGCGGCGAAGATCCAGACCTCTCTTCCTCCTGGCGTCGCTATTCGACCTTTCTACGATCGGGCTCAGTTTGTCGATCGCGTGCTGCGCACCGTGACCGTCAATCTCATGGAAGGTGGACTGTTGGTCATCGGTGTCCTTTTTGTTCTTCTGGGAAGCTTTCGAGGCGGCCTGCTGGTCGCGCTGGCGATTCCGCTTTCGATGCTCTTCGCGTTCATCGGCATGTACTACCTCGGGATCTCGGGGAACTTAATGAGTCTGGGCGCGATTGACTTCGGGTTGATCGTCGATGGCTCGGTGGTGATGATGGAAAATATTCTGAGGAAGCGCTCTGAGAATCCAGAGTCGCCAATCTTGGAACTAACCCGGCAGGGTGGACGTGAAGTGGCTCGCCCGGTGTTCTTCGCGGTCCTGATTATCACGTTGGTTTACCTTCCGATTCTCGAACTGACCGGGACTGAAGGAAAGCTGTTCCGCCCGATGGCGATCACCGTCATCTTTGCGCTGCTGGGTTCGCTCATTGTTGCCATGACGGTGGTCCCAGTGCTCGCTTCTTTGCTGTTCAGAAGGAAGCCTCGAGGCGAGGAGAAAGAGCCTGAGACCTGGTTGGTTCGCATGACTCGCAGGCCCTACACCCTAGTTCTGCAGTGGACGATGGTGCATCGCGGCGCTACGGTGTTACTGGCTCTCATGGTGTTGGTACTGACCGTGTTTCTTGGCCGGCGCCTTGGAACCGAGTTCGTACCGGAGCTGGATGAAGGCGACATCGTCATCAACGCGCTTCGTCTGCCGAGTGTGTCCATGTCCGAATCCGTTGCTTCCTCGCTGATGATTGAGCGTGTCCTAAAGCAGTTTCCCGAAGTCGCGCTGGTTGTCTCGCGGACCGGAAGTCCCGAGGTGGCCACAGACTTGATGGGCATTGAACTGTCGGACATCTTCGTCACGTTGAAGCCTCGTGGCCAGTGGACCACCGCCAGGACGAAGGAGGAACTGATCGAGAAGATGGAGGATCGGTTGGCGCACGAAATTCCCGGAGTGGGAATCAGTTTTACCCAGCCCATTGAAATGCGTTTCAACGAATTGGTGGCAGGCGTCAGGTCCGATATTGGTGTGAAAGTGTTCGGGGATGATCTCGATGTCTTGAAAGCTAAGGCCGATCAGGTTGCCCGTTTGCTGAGTTCCATCTCCGGAGCAGCCGACGTGAAAGCGGAGCAAGTTGCCGGGCTGCCCATGGCGCGAATTGTTGTTAATCGACATGAAATCGCCCGCTATGGAATCAACGCTTCGGAGGTGCTTAATACGGTGGAAGCCATCCGGGCCGGTCGCAACGTCGGCACCATCTATGAAGGGCGCAAGCGTTTCGATCTGGTGGCAAGATTTACCGATGCAGTTTCAAGAGATCTGGAGTCGCTCTCTCAGATTCCCGTGGGTGGGAGCAATGGCCAGCCGATCGTCCCACTTGGACAACTGGCCAAGCTGGAGTATGCGACCGGACCAGCCCAGATCAGTCGTGAACAGATCCAACGCCGCATTGTCGTGGAGGCAAACGTCCGGGGAAGAGACTTGGGCGGCTTCGTACGGGAAGCTCGCGCCAGGGTGGGACGTGAGGTGAAGCTCGATCCAGGCTATTACCTGGAATGGGGCGGTCAGTTTGAAAACCTGGAGAGGGCGTCGTCTCGCCTGATGCTCGTGGTTCCGCTGACGCTCGCCTTGATCTTCAGTCTGCTCTATTTTGCCTTCCAGTCGGCCAAGGTCGCTCTCATCATCTTCCTCAATATCCCGTTCGCAGCGACAGGGGGAGTTTTCGCGCTGGCACTGCGTGGCATGCCGTTCAGCATTTCCGCCGCGGTTGGCTTCATTGCACTTTTCGGTGTGGCCGTTTTGAACGGAGTCGTGCTCCTGAGTTATGTCCGGACCATTCAAGAATCCGGTAAGCGGGCAGGTGAGGCCGCTTATGAAGGTGCCCAGGTCAGATACAGGCCCGTGATGTTGACAGCCCTGGTTGCGAGCCTGGGATTCATCCCGATGGCTCTTTCCCACGGCATGGGCGCCGAAGTGCAAAGGCCGCTCGCAACGGTCGTCATCGGAGGCTTGATAACTTCAACGACTCTGACGCTCCTGGTCCTGCCGACCATCTATGCGTGGGTCTTCCGAACCCGAGAAGAAGCGAATTAGGAAATCGGGATTTGATAGAGAAGGATGAAAGGCAACAGACCCGGCGTTCAGTAAAGGACAGGTGCTGCGCCGAAGAACTTCGGGGGCCTGGACGGATTCAGCTGTTAGAGTAAACATATTGTGGGATGTCCAAATGAACGCGACGCACCCTGAAGGGTGTGACCGTAGACCTCTCGCATTTCTCACCTGCTTCTACCGCACGTTGAAACCTGTTAAGCTCCGCATGATTCTTCGGTTTGCTTCAGTGCGAGAAAGCGAGTCCAGCCGACATCATGCTCTTCAAGGTGCTCAGCGCTGCCGTCTATGGCATCGACGCCTATCTCGTGCAAGTGGAGGTCGACGCTGCGGCCGGGCTGGGAAACGTTCTCACCGTTGGGCTGCCCGACATGGCGGTGAAGGAAAGCAAGGAGCACACCAATGCAGCCATCAAAAACTGCGGGCTGGATTACCCCTTCCAGAACATCACCGTTAACCTGGCGCCGGCGGACATCCAGAAAGAGCGTTCTGGCTTTGATCTGCCGATGGAGATCGGCATCGTCGGCACGAGCTGAACCTTGCTGAATAAGGATTTGAACGACTGTCTGTTTCTTGGCGATCTTTCGCTGGACGGCAGCTTGTGGCCCATCAAAGGAGCGCTGTCCACCGCCGTCGCCGGCAGCAGAAGGGCAGCCGCAATCTCGTGCTGCCGCAAGACAACGCCAGGCAAAGCTGGCAGAAGTTTTGGGGCAGGAGAGGCGGGCCATTCAGGAGCACCGGAAAGGGGGATGGGAGCGGGCAGTGCTAGTGCTGGCCAAGGCGCTGGTGGAGCACGCGGGGATGACGCAACGGGAGCCGGCCGGGGTGATGGGGCTGAAGACGGGAGCCGCCGTGAGCATTCAGTTGCGGCGATTGCAAGAGGCCCTGCCGGAGGAGGCGCCATTGGAAAGCAAGTCAGCGAGATCGAACGTCGGTTGGTAAATTTACTTTTTGATTCTGCTGCAAACCCCCCTCATTCTTGACAACAGCGATTTCGTGGGGGATCTAAACGGTCCACCCATCACGAGAAAATGCAACCTAGGGGTAAATGTGCGACACGAAATTTCTCTCATTTCTCTAAACTCCGCGCAGGGTGGGGTTTTGCAGCGGAATCACTTTTTAAGGGCTGACCCCCGACCCCCCGACAAGCTCTGACACGTTTTTGCAGCCTAACACCCTGTGGTGTTAGGCGCGTCCTGCTACAATCGGCTACGGCCCGAAGGCTCGCGTATGATCCGGCTCAAAGGTGTCTCGAAGCAATACAACGGCAAGCGCATGGTAACGGCTCTGGAATCGATCGACCTCCACATTGAGAAGGGAGAGATGGTCTCGATCGTCGGCCCGTCGGGTTCCGGCAAGTCGACCCTGCTCAACTTGATTGGCGGGCTGGACCAGCCCACCACGGGAGAGCTGAGCATCGACGGCCGGTCCATGTCCAACCTTCCCGACGACGAGCGGACGCGCGTGCGCCGTGACAAGGTCGGCTTCATTTTTCAGTTCTTCAACCTGTTACCCAGCCTGTCGGCTGTGGAGAACATCTCCCTGCCTCTGCACCTGCGGGGGTGGCCGCGGAAAAAAGCGCAAGAGCGCGCCAGAGAGTTGCTCGATCTGGTCGGGCTCGGCAAACGCGCCGAACATCTGCCCGACGAGTTGTCGGGCGGGGAAAGGCAGCGGGTAGCCATTGCGCGCGCCCTTTCGATCTACCCGCCGATCCTGCTGGGTGACGAGCCGACCGGTAACCTGGACACCCAGACCGGCGCCCAGATCCTGTCGCTGCTCCAGGAGATGCACACACGGCTGGGCTCGACCGTCGTGATCGTGACTCACGACCTGAGCGTCGCCGAAAGCTGCTTGCGCACGGTTCGCATGCGTGACGGGAGGGTAGTGGAGGACCTTCGCCGATGATACTGCTGCGGCTGCTCAGTTGGCAGTACATCCGCAAGCACGGGCCGCGGTCTCTGCTGACGCTCACCGGAATCGTCTTCGGGGTGGCTGTGTTTGTGGCGATGCACGCGGCGAACCAGTCGGTCTTCGACGCCTTTCAGGAGACCATTAATCGAATCGCGGGCGCCACCGAATTGCAGGTGACAGCCGGCGAGCCCGGCTTCGATGAGGATTATCTGGAGAAAGTGCAGTCGCTGCCCCAGGTAAGGGTGGCCGCTCCCGTGGTGGAAGCGGTGGTGAGCACCGGATTGCCCGGCCAGGGGAATCTGTTGATCCTGGGCGTCGACATGACGGGCGATCGGAGCCTGCGGGAATACGATCTGGACAGCGGCGAGGACGCCATGATGGAAGACCCGCTGGTCTTCCTGGCCCAGCCCGATTCGATCATGATCTCGACCGAACTGGCGCGGCGGAACCAGCTTCGGATCAACGGCCGCATTGCGCTCGACACGGTGGCGGGCTCCAAGGAGTTCGTGGTGCGCGGCATCCTGCGGCCGGGCGGCCTGACCAGGGCCTTCGGCGGCAACATCGCCGTGATGGATATCTACGCCGCGCAGCACGTCTTTGGCCGGGGGCGCAAGTTCGACCGAATCGATCTGGCGCTCGCGCCCGGCGTCCAACTCGACGAAGCCCGCGCGGAGATCCAAAAGGCGCTTGGGCCGGGCTTCCAGGTGCAGCCGCCGTCCACGCGCGGACAGAGCTTTCACTCGCTCCTGCGCATTTACAACTTCATTCTGAAATTCTCCAGCCTGTTTGCGCTGGTGGTGGGGATGTTCATCATTTACAATTCCTTCTCCATCGCCGTCGTGCAGCGCAGATCGGAGATTGGGATCTTGCGGGCGCTGGGCGCGACGCGCAGGCAGATCGCCATGCTGTTTCTCGGCGAGAGCCTGGCCGGGGGCCTGCTGGGATCCGTCGCGGGACTTCTGCTCGGCTACCTCGTGGCGGGCAAGGTGGCGGCCAATGTGACCAGCCTTATCGAGGGCGCCTACGGCGTCACCCGGCCGGAGACGCGGATCGGACTGACGCCGGCCCTGTGCGTGATCTCGATCGGCGCCGGATTGCTCACCAGCATCGCGGCCGCTTTGATTCCGGCGCGCAACGCCGCCCGGACCGATCCCATCAAGGCCCTGCAAAAGGGAAGCGTCTACGCTCTTTCACCGCGAGCGGACCGGGTGCGCATGGCGGCTGCCGCTGTCCTCGGAGCGGGCGGGCTATTTCTGGTGACGTCGACGAAGGGGCTGTCGCTTCTCTACGCCGGATATCTGTGCGTGATGGTTGCGGCCATGCTGCTGACGCCGAGGCTGGCGTTGTGCGTCGTGAGCGCCCTTCGGCCCGTGCTCCGCTGGATCCGACCGGTGGAAGGGGTGCTGGCGGCGGACAGCCTGATGGCGGCCCCCGGCCGGACGTCAGCGACGGTTGCCGCACTGATGCTTTCCCTCGCGCTGGTGATCGGCCTGGCCGGTGCGGCGCGGGGAAGCTCCGCGCGGATCCTGGACTGGGTCAACACCACGCTGAACCCGGACCTGTTTGTCAGCGGCTCGCGCTCGCTCACCGACCGTAATTACAGGTTCCCGGATTCGATGACCCCGGAACTCGAGTCGGTCCGCGGTGTCGAGCAGGTCCAGCGGGTGCGAAACGTTCGCATCGACTATCAGCAGCAGCTCGTTCTGCTGATGGCGTTTGAGCTGCGGAAGGTGGCGCAGCGGTCGCCGCGGCGGGCTGTGGAGGGCGACCTGAAAGAGATGTTCCGCCTGGCTGCGGAGGGCAAAGGGGTCATCGCCTCGGAGAACTTCGCCACGCTGAAGGGAGTTCATGTCGGGGCCACTCTCGAGATTCCCTCGCCGGCCGGACTCCTGCGGATGCCGCTCGTGGGCGTAATCCGCGAGTATGCCGACCAGCAAGGCGCCCTGATCATCGACCGGGAGGTATTCAAAAAACACTGGAACGACGACGGGGTCGATTACTTCCGAATCTATCTCGCAAAAGGCGCTGCGCCCGATCGCGTGAAGGAAGCCATTCTCACCCGGTTTTCCGGTAACCGCCGGTTGTTCGTGCTGACCAACCAGGAGGCTCGGGCCTTCGTGACGCGCCTGACCGACCAGTGGTTCAGAATGCAGTCGGGCCAGATCTTGATCGCCATCCTGGTGGCGATTCTGGGAATCGTCAGTTCCCTCACCGTTTCCATCACCGACCGCCGCAGGGAGCTGGCTGTGCTGCAAGCGGTGGGCGCGCTGCGCAGCCAGGTTCGCGGGACGATTTGGATGGAGGCGGCCGCGGTCGGCCTGGTGAGCGTGATCCTTGGCTTGGCGCTGGGCGCCCTTCAGCTGTATTGCTTGCTGGAGATGACCGCGCGCGATTTTCCCGGCCTGCGCTTTGACTTCCTTTATCCTTACGGAGTGGCCGCGATAGTGTTTCCGGTCATCCTGGCGACGGCGTGGCTCGCCTCGCTGGCGCCGGCCGAATCCGCCGTGCGCGGCTCGCTCGTGGAAGCTCTGGAATATGAATAGTCTGAAACTTTGCCTGTGGTTGGCCGTGACCAGCAGCACACTCTTCGGGCAGAGTGCGCGTGACATCGTCGCCGAAGTGCAGAAGCGTTCGCAGGCGGACTCCCAGCGATACGAAGGACTTCTGCAAGTGATCGACTCCAGGGGAAAGACCTCCGAGAAGCAATGGATCTACGAACGCTTGGGCTCGCACGGCAAGAGCAAGGCGACGATCCGGTTTGTCGCGCCGGCCGAGGTCAAGGGCGTAGCCTTGCTGGTGGTGAGCTATCCAGATCGGGCGTCGGACCAGTGGATGTGGACGCCCGCTATCAATCGGGAACGCCGGATCGCCATGCAGGACCGCCGGACGCGTTTCTTCGGTACCGACTTCAGCTTCGAGGACCTGGAAGAACGCGACATCGATCACCACGAATACTCGATGAAAGGCGAGGAGGCCATCGAGGGCGAGCCGTGCTGGAGAATCGAAGCGCGTCCGCGCCCGGGAAAAAAATCGCAGTACACGCGATCCGTGATATGGATCCGGAAGACGAACTACACCTACGCGCAGATGGAGAACTACAGTGAGGATAAACTGATCCGGAGGCTGAAATACAGGCGGATGGAGAACGTCCAGGGCATCTGGACGGCGAGGACGCTGGAGATGGAGGATATGACGCGTAGCAGCCGCACGATCCTCAAGCTGGAATCGCTGAAGTATAACCTGTTGCTTACGGACGACCAGTTTTCTGTGCAGGCCCTGCGGCAAGGCTGAGCAAGGATCCGGCGGATGTTCTTTCGCGGTGCGACTCTGGCGCTGTTCCTCTGCGCATTCGGTACGGACCAAGGCTTGGGGCAAGGGCTCAGCCACCGCGGGTACCTCGAGACTGCGGTGACGGCCTACCCCCAGGCCGCGCCGGGTGACAGCGGAAGATGGATCGGGCAATCCCTTCTCCGCTACGAACCTTCCTACAAACTAACCCCGGGTTTCCGGGTTCAGGCCTCCTTCGACGCCCGCACGGATACCCATCGCCAGGCGCAGCGGAACTGGGATTTGAGTTTCTGGGACCGGACGACCCAGTGGCCGGCCTTCGCCGTTCGCCAGTTAAGCGCGTCGTACAGCCGGGGCCCGCTCAGCCTGGAACTCGGCAAGCAGTTCGTACGGTGGGGGAAAACGGACATTCTGAATCCCACGGACCGCTTTGCGCCCCGCGATTATCTCGTCGTGGTCGACAACGAATTCCTTGGGGTGACGGCGGCACGCCTGACACTGGCGAGCCAGTCGGACTCGCTCGATCTGGTTTTCACTCCCCGTTTAACGCCCAGCCGCATTCCCTTGTTGAGCCAGCGATGGGTGGTGATTCCCCCCGCGGCCCGTGGGCTGACGTTGAATGATGCCGGCGCCCGCTACCCCGGTGGGCCGCAGTATGGCGCGCGATGGAACCATCAGGGCCGGGCATTCGAATCGTCGCTTTCCTTTTTTCAGGGGTTCAATCATCTGCCGCTCCTGGACACAAAGTTGATGGCAAACCCGCTTCGTATCGATGTCACGCGAAACTATGCGAAGATCCGCATGTGGGGAGCGGATGTCGCGGCTCCGCTCCCCTGGTTTACGCTCAAAGCGGAGACAGCCTGGTTCCAGTCCGATACCCAACAGGCGGGCGAATACGTTCTCTACGTCGTTCAGCTCGAGCGGCAGCATGGGGAGTGGCTCTTCATCGGCGGATACGCCGGCGAGCAGGTGACGAGACGCAGCAGCGTCCTCAGTTTCAGTCCCGACCGTGGTTTGGCGCGGTCTTTAGTCGGACGCGCCTCCTACACCATCGACACTAATCGGAGCGTGACGTTCGAGGGCGTCGCGCGGCAGAACGGGGAGGGATTCTACCTGAAGTTCGAATACTCTCACGCTTTCGGCCAGCACTGGCGCCTGACCGGGCAAGCGGTCCTCCTCCGCGGGTCGGAAAGCGACTTTATCGGACAGTACCATCGAAATTCTTTCGGGGCGATCAAGCTTCGTTACAGCTTCTGACGCCGGAGCGACGCAGGTTACCGCATCAGCGAGCGATTGCAGTGCTTGTAGTACCGGCTTTAGCCGGACCGCCTGAAGGCGGTACTACGAACAGGGACGCAACTATGTTTTGCCACATATGCTCCCGATTAGCCTGTCGGAACCGCTGATGGCAACTTCGCGCTGTGGAGACTCGCCGAGGTAAAATAGGTGCAGTCTGCCCCAGCGCGGCAATCCTTTTGTGGAGGTCTCTGCGATGTTTGTCCATCTTGACGAGCTGGCTTTGGCGCGAGCGTACACGCGCGCCTTGTCCTTCGAGGGTCTCACGAACGATCAGATGAAGTTGATTATGGATCGCGGACGCACGCTGCATAAGTGGTTCAAGAGCCACCGCGCGATCCACAACTCGATCGGGGTTCTTGTCCTGACCTTCCTGTTTTCGGCGGACTACTACATCCTCGTGCGGCTTCCTGGGCTGTTCCTGCCGTCCGGTGAAGATCACTCATTCGGGCCGATCTTGCTGGCTGGCTGTGCAGTGGGATGCCTGCACAGCTACCTCATGTACAGTCTGGGGACGTACACTTTGCACGAAGGCGCCGCCCACCGCATGATCTTCCCGCCGGAAGGTCCGCTGAACCGGGCGGGCAACTGGATAGCCGGTAACTTGTGCCGCTTCGCCGCATCCGACCCGGATTATTACACGGAGCATCACATGGCGCATCACGCCAGGTTCGGGACGGAGGATGACGGCGAACTGCTCAACTTCGTCGTCCCGCGGCGCTACTGGATGACCTTCTTCCCCCTGGCCGCGTTTGTCAATTTCAGCGACTTCGTCATCCACAGGCCTCCGACGTATACCAGGAGCCGGCTGATCTCGGCGTTCCTCTCTACCACCTACAATTTGGTCTATGCCTGGTTTATGTACCGGCTGTTTGGCAGCCTCTTCACAGGGCTCGCGATGCTGGTGTTTCTCCCGCATGCGGGGTTCTATCTGGACCGGTTGCGCCAATTCACGGAGCACAACCTGATGCCGCTCGACAACAAGAACGGCTCGCGCAGCTTTGGGTTGGGCTTCTGGGGCATGCTGGTCGGGGGCGGCCCGTGGGGATCTCCCTGCCACTGGGAGCATCACCTGGTGGCCAGCATTCCCTGGTATCAGCAATTGATCCTCCACCGCTACGTAATCAAATTGTTGACCCCGAGGCAGCGGGAGCAGTTTTTGATTGAGCCGTTTACCGGATTTCCGAAGCTCTGGTGGCGTCTGGTGCGGGAACCGAACGCATTTATGCGCCAAAAGGAGACGGAACAAGGTCGGCCAGCCGGGTCGCAGGGCTGAGCGTTGCTGTCTGCGGAACGGAAATTTCGAACGCGGAGGGAGCTTTGGGTTCAGGGAGGGAGGAAGTTGTCACGACGGTGCTCGGCGCCAGGTTGTTATCCGGGTGCACCGAGGAGGCCATCCATTCGCTCGCGGCGGCAATGCAGACGATTCCGCTAGCTGACGGGCAGGTGCTGGTGCGCCAGGGAGAAATCGACGATTGTCTGTACCTGGTGACCAACGGCCGGCTGCAAGTATCTGCGTCCACTTACCGCAATGAGCACAGGTTGCTCTATGAACTGGGGGCGGGCGACACTTTCGGCGAGATGGCTCTGCTGGCGGACCACACTTCGGCAGTGGAGGTCCGGGTTCTGGATCGCGCCACCGTGGCGAAACTTACGGCGAACGACTTCCAGCGATTCGTGGAGCGCCATCCGGCGGCGGCTTTCCAGATGACCGAAGCGATGAGCAAAGGCCTGTGCCGGCACCGGCTGGCCGCTGCCCTGCATTTGGGAAGGCATTTTGAATCGCTGGACGCGGCCGCTCTGCGCGATCTGGAATCGGAGATGGAGTTGATGGCGATGTACGCCGGCGAGGTTCTGTACCGGCAGGGCGAGGCCGGCGATTTCATGTGCATCGTGATCAGCGGCCGGCTGCGGGTAGTCGCCACCGGAGTGAACAACGCAGAATTCCCGGTGGCTGAGCTGGGCAGCGGAGAAACCGTCGGCGAGATGGCGCTGATGAGCGGCGAGGCCCGGTCGGCGACGGTTTACGCAATCCGCGATACCCAGCTGGCGAAATTATCGAAAGCAGGCATGCTGCGTTTTCTCACCAGGCATCCCGAGGCCGCGTTCCACATGCTGACACGGCCATTGGTCTCCCGGCTGAGGCGCATGACCACGGGCGAATGGCGCGAACCCAGCACCGTCACCACCATTGCCCTGGTCCCGGCTAGCCCTGACGTCCCGCTGGAACCATTCAGCTCCGCGCTGCTCAAAGCGTTGTCGGCCTTTGGTCCGGCTATCCGCGTGAACTGCCGGATGGTGGATGAGCATCTGGGCGGAAAGAACATCTCGCAGACCTGGGAACGGCAGGGCCGGAACGTTCGCGTCGCCGCATGGCTGAACGAGCAGGAGGCGGAGAATCGCTACGTGGTCTATGAAGCGGACTCACGTCCCTCTGCCTGGACGGAGCGATCTATACGGCAGGCTGACCGCGTCCTAGTTGTGGCCGACGCCCGGGGCAACCCAGCGCTCGGCGAGATCGAGAAGGAAGTGCTGCGGGTTCACGACGCTCAGACCGGCTCGCGGCCGACGCTGGCGCTGGTTCACCCGGCCGAGGCGCGCCAACCGTCCGGCACATCCGGATGGCTTCGGAACCGCAACGTGGAGCGCTTCCATCATGTGCGCCTCGGCCACGGCGATGACTTCGCTCGCCTGGCCCGATTCCTGACCGGGCGGGCGGTGGGGCTTGCGCTGGGCGGTGGATTCGCCCGCGGCATGGCCCACATCGGTGTTTTTCGCGCCATGCGCGAACTCGGCCTCCCGATCGACGCGATCGGAGGAGCCAGCATGGGCACCCTGATTGCGGGGCAGTGGGCCTTGGGCTGGGACGAGCAGCAGATGATTCACCGGACCCGCGAGGCCTGCAATGTCATCCATAAAGACTATACCTTCCCCTTTCTGGCCTTCAAGAGCGGAAGACGGTTCAGCGAGATGGTTCGAGGACTTTTCGGCGACACCCAGATCGAAGACTTGTGGACGCCTTACTTCGGCATCTCCGCGAACCTGAATCGCGCGGAGTTGGCCATGCATACCTCCGGCTCGCTGACCAAGGCCGTTCTGGCTGGAACCCGCGCGCCGGGCGTCTTCCCGCCCATCGTCCTGGATGGCGAGCTCCACGTGGATGGCGGCGTGATGAACAACGTGCCCGTGGACCTGATGAAAGCCTTCTGTAACGGAGGAATCGTCGTTGGCGTGGATGTGTCTCCGCCCCACGAACTCAATTCCATTCCCGATTACGGGGATCACTTCTCGGGATGGCGGGCGCTCTGGAGGCGCTTCAACCCGCTGCGCGCAAACGCCCCGGTGCCCAACATCTTGCTCGTCTTGATGCGCACTCTCGAGTTCGGCGGCATTTCTTACCGAACCCAGAAGGCGCAAATGGCGGATTTGATCATTACTCCGCCGATGCTGGCATTCGAGCGGACAGATTTCCATCTGGCGGCGGACATCGTGGAGACCGGTTATCGATGCGCGCTGGAAAAGATTGGCGAGTGGAGTGCCGGCCGGGTGGCGCCGGACGCCGGACCCATCACTGTGGCGCCCAAAATATCTCCGTGAGCGTCGCTGAACGGCGTCGAGCATCGAGGCCCCGCGCCTGAACGGTCCCGCCCCACTAGACAACTCAGACCGAGCTCCGGAAACAAGACAGTACAAGCTCCGCGAAATGGAGAAAATTCTTCCAAGGCCACGGGCCCGTTTTAATGGGACGAACTGAACCTTGCTGAATAAGGATTTGAACGACTATCTGTTTCTTGGCGATCTTTCGCTGGACGGCAGCTTGCGGCCCATCAAAGGAGCGCTGTCCATCGCCGTCGCCGGACAGCAGAAGGGCAGCCGCAATCTCGTGCTGCCGCAAGACAACGCCAGGCAAAGCTGGCAGAAGTTTTGGGGCAGGAGAGGCGGGCCATTCAGGAGCAGCGGAAAGGGGGATGGGAGCGGGCAGTGCTGGCCAAGGCGCTGGTGGAGCAGGTGGAGATGAAGCAACGGGAGCCGGCCGGGGTGATGGGGCTGAAAACGGGAGCCGCCGTGAGCATTCAGTTGCGGCGATTGCAAGAGGCCCTGCCGGAGGAGGTGCCATTGGAAAGCAAGTCAGCGAGATCGAAT
>Ga0163150_10004271_pt1 | contig 19282 bp, 19 predicted proteins | sample OliLakLV19P2IB_FD_148628 | JGI IMG/M metagenome (GOLD analysis project Ga0163150, IMG submission 148628) | Freshwater microbial mat bacterial communities from Lake Vanda, McMurdo Dry Valleys, Antarctica - Oligotrophic Lake LV.19.P2.IB | ecosystem: Environmental > Aquatic > Freshwater > Lake >...
TACCCAAATGGAGCGTTCTCATGGTACAGGCGCCAACACTGGCCACGATCCGTTACGCAGTCTTCGATGATAAAATTCACGAAATTCAGTTTCTTAATCGCTCTCCCGCCGCCGTTCGTGACTTGTTTCGGCATTATGACCGCCTTTACGACACCACATCGCATAAACAAACGTTACGTTATCTCATCGACTGGCATCAATCAGGATGGCCGCCGCTCTCTTATGTCTTTGTGTGTGGGCGCGAGTGGCTAGATAAGCACCCGGATTTTCACGCAACGCGGACAGCCTACATTTACAACAATGAATTTATGGTTCCACTGGCGACATCTTTAGCGCGCATGTTGAGCAACTACGTCAAGGATGATCGTTTGCAGTGGCGCTTCTTCCACGTTTCGCAGCGGTCAAAAGCACTTGAATGGCTGCAAGACAGCGATTAGCGCAGACGTTTTTCGTAGATCAACAGTCGGCGATAGACGCGCATCCCCGCCCGCTCGTATAACGCCAGCGCCGAACCTTCGGCGGCATCTGCGTCTACGTCCAGCCCAATCGTATGATAGCTGCGCCCTTTGAAGCGGTGAAACGCGGTTTGCAGCAGCGCCGTGCCTAACCCCTGCCTGCGCCACTGCGGGCGAACGGCCAGCACATCGATGTAACCTGAATGAGGTTGATCTGCCGCTGCCGGAAAACCAATGCACAACCCTGCCACTTCCGAACCTGCATAAGCGATCACCCACAATGCCGGGTCGAACTCGGCGCGTTCGAGCGTGTAATGCCGCCACAGATCGAAGGGCCACTCGACATAACCCCAATGATCGCGGAAGGACTCTCGATCCGCCTCGTATACGGCGCGGGCATCGCGCTCTGACTCAAATGCTCGCAGCGCGAAGCCATCCGGCAGCATTGGCGGCATCGTAGCGCTGTCGAGTTCAACGCGCAGCGTATGAACCGAGCGCGCCAATGTATAACCTTCGGCGGCGAACAGGGCGAGATTGGCTTCATGCGTGTCGAGCGACATTCGCAGCGCCACCAGCGGCATTTCCGGCGCGATTTCATCGGCGCGTTCGAGCAGGCGCGCATCAGCGATATGCAGCAAGCGCGTCCCGATTCCCTGTCGGCGGAAGTAGGGATGTACCGCGCCCTGCCCAAAGCCGCGTCCGGTGCTGGCATCGAGCTTCATACTGCTGTAGCCGATGATCTGTTTGGTAGGCGACACGGCGACGAAGCAGTCACGCTCCGGCGCGAAGTTTGGCGCGTTGAATTCGTGTTCGAGTTCTTGCTGCGAGACGCGCCCCTCGTCGCGGTCTAGCACCGACGCGGCATTGCGTAAATGCACCAACGCGGGCAGGTCATCAAAGGTGAAGGGTCGGATGGTGATGTCGGGATTAGGGGTGGTCATCATATCTCAAAGCAGTAAAAAACTGCCCCACCTTGCGATTGCGCTTTGATATAGCCACTTTCGGCAATGTCAACTATTTCTTGTCCGTTCCAAATTGCTAAAATCCACTGTCCGTCGAGAATATCACCAACTCTGCAAAACGTTAAATCGTCATTCCGATTCCATGCGGCAGTACGCCAACCTACTAGCACAGCTAACATATTGTCTAGTGCATCACGAATGTAAATATGCCGCGCATCATAAAACGCCTGCTGCCCATCGTTCGTCCAGTTTTGACCAAGTGAATTTGCAATCGGTAATTGATCAGAACGGGTGGTATGTTGTCCATCCCAGCGATAAATTTCAGTATCTCGAACGCGAATAATTAGATAACCGTCGTTAGTCCATACAGGGCGAAAGTTGCTAGCCAAACCGCTCGGAAAGACTTCCGCTGTAACATTGATGAACGAGTCTGTGTCCGGCGCACCATCGACAAAAGATATGCCGTCCCACACGTAAATTGTGTAACTTCTATTTTGTCCCGACGAAAAAGCCAATCGTCCGTCAATGCTCCAAGCGGACAATGTCTCTGTATTTTCGGTATTTTGGCTTACATTGGAAGTACGGTCACCATCCCACACAAAAATCTCACCGCTATCATCTTCCGTGCTGACGGCAAAAGCCAGTTTGCCATCGAAGCTCCACATTGCTTGCTCAAAAGAGATGATGTTCTCTAAATCGGATGGTGTAATATCCCTGATTGTTTCACCATCCCATATGTAAATTCCGCCATCATTACTAGCGCGCCAAGATGTGAGGGCTAGGTAATGCCCATCACGACTCCATGTTAACGGCGAATCATCTGCATCGGGGTTTTGCGTGATATTTATTGGCGCAGTTGCCGCCATCTGAACATCCCAAATAAAAACATCGTTGCGGTAAATATCATCCGCGACTTCGAGCTGTACTTTGTAAGCGAGTTTTCCATCGATACTAAAGTCAGCGAAATCTGTCAGAGGTGTTGGCAAACTCATTCGACTAAAAGGGTCATAGAGCCACACTGTATTGTCACCGAGCGCGTATATCAGCAGATCGCTAGGTTCTTGTGCCAGTGCATTACGGCTAACCCTTGCGCCGACGATCAGCAGCAGCGAGAGCAGCGTCACGAAAGCCGCCACGCGCACGACCCACCAGCGATACAGCATCTACGCAATTCCGGGCATTGGACGATGCAGCAGATTTTCGATGGCTTCGGGCTTGACCTTGCCATAATGCAGCGCGATAGCCACTTCAAGCTCGTCGCAGATGTTGAGCGACGGGCTGCTGCTCAGGCTGTCCGTGCCCAGATACACGGGCACGTCATAGGCCATGAACAGTTCGAGCGGCATTCGCCCACAGCGCAGTCGTAGATTGCTGCGCGGGCAGTGGACAACGCTGCTGCCGCTGTCCTTGATACGCTCGATGTCGCCATCATCGACCTGTACCGCGTGAACCAGCAGCGGCTTGAGCGCCAGCGCGCCCACATCTTCGAGATAGCGCGTCGGAGTCACACCGGGACAGGGAAATTCAGTGCCGCCGAAACGCCGATGATAGCCTTCGACCAGCGGCCCCGTGCCTTTGGTCATGAACGTAAATTCGTCGGGGCCTTCGGCCATGTGGATGCACAGCGGCAGTTCTTCACGGCGGGCGTAATCCAGCGACTTTTGCCACAATGTGGGATGCACCGAATAGGGCGAGTGAATCGTCAGCCCGACGCGCATATCGCTGCGTTCACGCGGACGCCATTGGTCGATGATGGCGATGGCGCGGTTGAGGATATTGTCGGATTCTTCGGCCTTCATCCCCAGCACCTCGACGTAGACAATGCCTTTCAGCGACGATTCGAGCAGCGGGCCGATGCTTTTACCTGTCAGCGAAATGTCGCCAACCTCCGTGACACCGGAGTCGATCAGCGCTTGAATGCCGGCCTCAACTGCCGCTTCGACGCTCGGCTCCCACGTATCACCGAGCTTGATGCGCCGCTCGATGAGGCCCACAATCCACGGCACGAAGTCCGAGCCGGTTACGGTGGGGCAGTAATCGGCCAGCCAGCCGAGTTCAAGATGTGTGTGTGCGTTAGTGATGGTCATGAATGATTACAACCTTTTGTTCAGGCGTTTATTGTAGCGGTCAACCTATCACACGCCTATATCAACGTCACGTGATTGGTGAACGTCATGTAGAATAATATCCATAGGATAAGGATACGACTTATGCTTAATTTACCGCTTGTCATCCCCTATACAACCCTAGAGAATTTCTGTCAGCGCAATCATATCGATAAGCTGTGGTTGTTTGGCTCGATCTTGCGCGATGATTTTTCGCTGGATAGTGATATTGATGTGTTAGTGGAGTTTGAGCCGGAACATATTCCCGGTTGGGAGTTCGTCACGATGCAGACAGAACTCAGTGAAATGTTCGGGCGCGAGGTCGATTTACATACGCCAGCCTCGCTGAACGATCATTTCCGCCGTAAGGTAATTGAAGGCGCACAGGTCGTTTATGAACGGACTTTACCCTCAATTTACCCCCTCTGATTGGACAACTGGAAAAGATTGTTCCTCTCAGTTAGCCAACGCTACACTCGATGTTATAATCAGCGCATACTCGAACCGCAAACGTAATCATGCAGGAGAAACCCACTTGGCTACGCTCACTCCCACCGATGTACAAGAACTAGCGATCAATTCGATACGTGTCCTTGCGATGGACGCCGTGCAGAAGGCCGACAGCGGTCATCCCGGACTGCCGATGGGCGCTGCGCCGATGGCTTACGCGCTGTGGATGCGCCATATGCGCTTCAATCCGCACAATCCCAAATGGGCCAACCGTGACCGCTTCGTTCTCAGCGGCGGGCATGGCTCGATGCTGCTGTACGCGCTGCTGTATCTGACAGGTTACGACCTCTCACTGGACGAGTTGAAGAACTTCCGGCAGTGGGAGAGCAAAACCCCCGGCCATCCCGAAAACTTCATGACCCCCGGCGTCGAAGCGACCACCGGCCCGCTCGGTCAGGGTACGGCGAATGCTGTCGGCATGGCGTTGGCTGAGGCTTATCTCGCGTCGTACTTCAATCGCCCCGGCTACGAGATTGTCAACCACTATACCTACGCGATTGTCTCCGATGGCGACATGATGGAAGGCATTTCGGGCGAGGCGGCCTCATTAGCGGGACATTGGGGCTTGGGCAAGCTGATTTACCTGTACGACGACAATCAAGTGATGCTCGATGGCCCCACCAATATCGCGTTCAGCGAGGACACTCTCGCCCGCTACGAGGCTTATGGCTGGCATACGCAGCGCGTTATGGATGGCAACAACGTCGAGGCTATCAACGATGCGATTTCAGCGGCCACCGCCGTCACCGATAAACCGTCGATCATCGCCGTTCGCACGATCATCGGTTATGGCAGCCCGCACTTTCAAGGCACGAGTGAAGCACACGGTAAAGCGCTCGGTAAAGACGAGGTGAAGCTGGTCAAAGAGGCGTTCCATTGGCCGCAGGAAGATTTTTATGTTCCCGGCGAAGCGCTCGAACACTTCCGCGAAGCCGTCGATCAAGGCGCACGTTACGAACGTGAATGGGAAGAAACCTATCAGGCGTGGCGCGCAGAATACCCCGACCTCGCCGCCGATTGGGACAGGGCGCAGGCTGGTCAACTGCCTGACGGTTGGGACGCCGATCTGCCAACCTATGCGCCGGATAAGAAAGTGGCGACTCGTGTGGCGGGCGGTGATGCGCTTAACGCTATCGCCAAGCACATCCCGACGATGATCGGCGGCGATGCTGACCTCGCGGGCAGCACTCGTACTCTGATTAAAGGTGAGGCCAATACCGCACAGGGCAAACCTGCGGCGCGTAACGTGCGCTTCGGTGTGCGCGAACACGCAATGGGCGCGATTGCCAACGGTCTAGCGTATCACGGCGGCATCATCAAGCCGTATACTGCGACCTTCTTGACCTTCAGCGATTATCAGCGTCCGGCGCTGCGTTTGGGCGCGTTGAGCCATCTGGAAACCGTCGCTGTGTTTACACATGACAGCATCGGCCTCGGTGAAGACGGCCCCACGCATCAGCCGATTGAGCAGGTGATGTCGCTGCGGCTGATCCCGCGCATGAAATTGTTCCGTCCAGCCGATGCCAACGAAACGGCGGCGGCATGGAAAACCATTATGCAGGTCAAGGATGGGCCAGTGTGCATCGCTTTGACGCGCCAGAATTTGCCTATCCTCACAGGCGAGGGTATCGGCGGCGTGGAAGCAGTGTATGCAGGCGTGGCCAAAGGCGGCTACGTGCTGGCCGATTCAGGCGGCACACCGGACGTGATTCTCATGGGCACGGGCAGCGAGGTTCACATCGCGCACGAAGCCTATAAGACGCTCACGGCGGACGGTGTGAAAGCGCGTCTGGTATCGCTGCCATGTTGGGAACTGTTCGAGGCACAGAGCGCCGACTATAAAGAGAGCGTCCTGCCTAAGAACGTGAGAGCGCGTGTCAGCATCGAGGCGGGCGTGACGACGGGTTGGGGGCGTTACGTCGGCTTGGACGGCATCGCCATTGGCATAGATCGCTTCGGCGCAAGCGCTCCATATGAGCGCGTCTATCAAGAACTGGGCATCACGGCGGACGCGGTGCTGCAAGCGGCGCGTCTGCTGTTGAAGTAACGATAGTTGGTGTAGGGGCGACCCACTGGGTCGCCCTTGCGATGATTGGATATGAGCAATGTCCGTTCAAGAGCAGCTCCTAACCGTCGAAGAATTCTGGGCAGAGTACGCGGGCAAACCCTTTGAACTCGTGCATGGAAGGATTGTCGAAGTTGCGCTTAAAGGCGGAATACATGGGGTAGTATCAGCACGAGTTGGAATGCGGCTCGGCGGATTTATAGATGAAAATGAGCTAGGAGAGATGTTAGTAGCTACAGGATTTCAGCTTGCGCCCGATATGCTGCGCGGCGCGGATGTGGCTTTCGTTCGCCGCGAAAAGTGGGCCGTTGTCGAGCATCAAGAAAAGTACGTTCCCTTTGCGCCCGATCTAGCAGTTGAAGTCGTCTCGCCCAACGACAGCGCGCTCGAAGTATTGAACAAAGTCGAGGAATATCTCGCGGCAGGTACGCTGCTGGTATGGGTGATGTACCCCGACACGCGCAAAGTCGTCGTGCATTACCCCGATCACACGGCGCGAACGTTCGGCGCAGACGAATACTTAGAAGGCGGCGATGTTGTGCCGGGACTGAAACTCGCGGTAGTTGATTTGTTCCCGCCGCTCAATTCGTAGGAGTTCGTTAGTATTAGCACACCGCCGCGAATCATTCTATTGGATGATAAGCAGTTGCAGCGCAAATACAAACATGCGGCTGTGTTTGGCATTACTGGCAACTATAATAGAGTAAACGCGCAAGCCTTTGCCGAATGTTCGCACTTTGCAAAAAGCAGAACTATGGCATCAAAATCGCTTCTTCATATCATATAGGTTATTAAAAGCTCTCGGAGCAGATCTATGTCCACTTATTGCTGGAAGAAAATAATAATCGCAATTTTTTTTGGAAGCGTGATTTTGTTTTTGCTATCTGCTTGCGGTAAGGATCGTATGCTGCTGCAATTGTCCGGTAACAATGCTTTCGGTTATGTTGAATTTAGCCCTGATGGACTGGCTATCATCGCCCAAAATGGATCAGACATTGAAATTTATCAGCCTGATACGGGCGAATTGCTGTTCGAGTTTGATCAGCCTGAAGGAGACAATCTGAGTATCACAATCACACCCGATGGTCAGCAAATTATGACCTATGATGTGGAAGGCCATATCCAATTTTGGCATCCCACGACAGGCGAAAGACTGGGAGAACTGCAAACACGAATTTTTAGCCCGCGTTTTACACCCGATGGACAGAGTCTGTTAGGGTCGCTTGCTCGTGATATGGTTGTTATTTCTGATCTTGACAGCATGGATCAAGAGAGTGACACACGAAACGGGATTGAAATCAGCATCGAACCGCCTGACCTTGACCGCAGCCTTTCAGATCGACTGTTTCGGACGGCTTCCCGTTCGGTCGCTCGACAGGGCGGAGCTTTAACAGTCCAATCACCCCGTTATCAGATCGTTCTTTCTTACCAAACACAAGTCGTAGAAAGTTGCAGCTATCAAGTCAATGGGCAGAGTGTACCTGTCGGCGCTGCCGCAGACTCGTCATTCATATCGATTTCCCGAATTCGCCCCGTCCTCGTGTCCACGATCAACGACTTAGAAACGGGTGCAGCGCTGGCCACTCATGAGATTCGAGGTACTGATCCCGATCCTTGTTTTGAGACTGTGATTGGTGAACCTCAAAATATTCAAGGGCAGATTGTCGACTTTGCAGGCTTAGATGAATTTTTGTCAGAGACATTTGCCGATCTTCCCAATACGAATATATCCGGTATCACGATGATCCCTATCGAATCTCAGACAGCCGACGAGATGTTCCAGCGACCTCTAGCTCTACTCATGAGTCCTGATGGAAATTCCCTTGCTTATATAGATGAACCCTTCATCGTCAATGTTTGGGATATTGCGGCCAACCAACTCAAGTTTCAGTTGATCCATGAGCATGTAGTTAGTCCATTCGCTTATGCGCCAGATGGTCGAACGTTAGCCACAGCAAGCGAAGATATTGTTTATATTTGGGATGCAGCGACTGGCACAGAAATTGCGCGGTTCACCGGACACACAGACCAAGTAAATAGCATTCGATATAGCCCGAACAGTCGTACCATTCTCACTGGTTCGGATGATCTTACACTTCGTTTATGGGATAGCACAAGTGGCCGCGAGCTATTGAAGTTGGAAGCTAAAGGCTTAATGCCTGACGAAAACTTTAGGAGCGCCGATTTCAGCACCGATAGTCGCCGCTTAGTCACAACAACTTTCACGCAGTTGCAAGTTTGGGATGTAGCTGACCTTACCGGGGTATAACCTAAAGAGAATAGCTATGAAAATCGCTTTCGCTTCCGACCATGCAGGCTACGAACTCAAAGAGCATCTGATCGGCTATATACGCGCCGAACTGCATGACGTGATCGATCTCGGCGTGGATACGCCTGATGTGCCCGCCGATTATCCAGATGCCGCCGCGGCCATCGCTCACGCGGTGCTAGACGGACGCGCCGAGCGCGGTATTCTTATCTGTGGCAGTGGAGTCGGCGCGAGCATCGCCGCGAACAAAATACCGGGTATTTATGCCGCCGTATGCCATGATGCCTACAGCGCGCATCAAGGCGTCGAGCATGACCGCATGAACGTGCTGTGCCTAGGCGAGCGTATCATCGGCACGAAGCTGGCCGAAGAACTCGTGGATGCCTACATTCGCGCTCAGGTGGATATGTCACCGCGCCACGAGAACCGCTTCGCCAAAGTGCAAAAGCTGGAGCGTGGGGAAGATTTATAGCCTCTGGCTGTTAGTTTTTTCTAGGCGCTAGAGGCTAGTGACTAGAGACTCATTTTGAATACAGTCTACTGAGAACAAGCGAACTCTTTAAGGAGCGAAAATTATGGCCGGAAACCCGACGGTTGAGGTGCAGCAGTACGGACAAAGCCTATGGCTGGATTACATCCACCGCAAGTCGATTGACAGCGGTGAATTACAAGCGTACATCGATGACTACGGCATTCTCGGCGTCACTTCGAACCCGTCGATCTTCCAGAAGGCGATTGGCGAGTCCGACAGCTACGACGAAGCCATGAAAACTCTGCTCGAACTCGACCCCTACGACATTTACGAGCGGTTGGCCGTGCGCGATATTCAGGACGCGCTCGACCTGTTCCGCCCGATCTATGACCGCACCAATGGCCGGGATGGCTACGTCAGCCTCGAAGTCTCGCCGTTGATCGCCAACGATACCGCCACTACCATCGCAGAGGCGCGGCGGCTGTTCGAGGTGGTAGATCGCCCCAACGTGATGATTAAGATTCCGTCCACGCCCGAAGGCATTCCGGCCATCGAAGAGGTCATCGCGTCCGGCGTGAGCGTCAACGTGACGCTGATCTTTGCGCTGAAAAATTATCAAGAAGTGGCTGAGGCTTATGTGCGCGGGCTGGAACGCAGACTCGCGGCGGGCGGAGATGTCAGCAAGATCGCGTCAGTGGCCAGCTTCTTCCTCAGCCGCATCGACGTGATGATTGACCGTATGCTAGAGAACAACATTCGCGCCGCGCAGGGCCGTGACCTTGACCGCGTGACCTCTAACCGCAACTTGCTTGGTAAGGCGGCCATCGCTAACGCCAAAGTGGCATATAAACACTTCATGCGTGTCTTTAACGGCGAACGTTTCAAGGCGCTGCGTGAAGCAGGCGCGATGCCCCAGCGCGTATTGTGGGCCTCAACGGGCACGAAGAATCCAGCTTACCCCGACACGATGTACCTTGACGAACTCATCGGCAAGGACACGGTGAACACCGTTCCGCCGGCCACGCTCAAGGCGTTCAAGGATCATGGCACGGCAGCCGAAACCCTGCCTAAAAATATCGGTGATGCCGAGCGCATGTTGGATATGCTGGCCGAAGTCGACATCAACATTGACGACATTACGCACCAGCTTCAGCTTGACGGCGTGGCGCTGTTCGTCGAGTCGTTTGAGTCGCTGTTGAGTCAGGTAGACGCCAAGCGCAACGTCTTACGCAGCGGCCTCATGGCGCGGCAAAACCTCGCCTTGAGCATCTACGCCGAACAGGTGCATGAGGCTATCGCCAAACTGGAAAAAGAGTTCGCCAACCAGCGCATCTGGGCGCACGAGGGCAGCCTGTGGAAAGATAACGCGGCAGTCATCACCAAAGTTGAGAATCGTCTCGGCTGGCTGGATGTGCTGACGACCATTGATCGCGCCCGCTTACAAGGGCTGCAAGACAGCGTTCGCGGCGGTATATTCAAACACATCGTCTTGCTCGGCATGGGCGGCAGCAGCCTCGCGCCCGAAGTCTTGAGCCTGACGTTCGGCAAGCAAGAGGGCTTCCCTGATTTGCACATGCTCGATACCACCGACCCGGTGCGTATCAAAGAAGTCGAGGACGCGATTGACCCGGCATCGTCGCTGTTCATCGTCAGCAGCAAGTCCGGCGGTACAGTCGAAACCTCGTCGCTTTACCAACATTTCTGGAAAATCACCGGCGAGCAGGGCGCGCAGTTCATCGCCATCACCGACCCCGAATCGTCGCTGGAACAGTTAGCGCGGGACAAGGGCTTCCGCGATTTGTACCTCAATCCGGCGGACATCGGCGGGCGTTATAGCGCCTTGAGCTACTTCGGCATGGTTCCCGCCGCGCTGATCGGACTTGACCTGAACGCATTGTGGGCCAGCGCTGAGGAAATGGCGCAGGGCTGCGGCGCGAACGTTCCAGCGTCCAGCCATCCCGGTTTGCAGCTTGGCGCGCTGTTGGGGACGCTCGGACTACAGGGGCGCGACAAAATTTGTATCTATTGCAGCCCGTCGATTTCCAGCTTCGGCAACTGGATCGAGCAGTTGATCGCGGAAAGCACGGGCAAAGAGGGCGTCGGGCTGCTGCCTGTCGTTGGCTCGACGGTGGGCAAGCCGCACGACTACAGCTCTGATCGCCAGATCATTTATCTGCGCGTGGATGGCGACGATAACGACGAAATCGACGCGGGCATCAAGATGCTGCGCGAGGCCGGTCATCCGCGTGTGACGCTGTATCTGCCGGACAAGTTCGCCATTGCAGGCGAGTTCTTCCGCTGGGAATATGCGACGGCGATAGCGGGCAAAATTCTGAACATCAATCCGTTTGATGAGCCGAACGTGGCCGAAGCCAAAGAGGCCACCAGCCGCCTGTTGAAGCTCTACATCGAACAGGGCGCGCTGCCTGCGTCCGAACCTGCGCTCACGGGCGACGGACTCAGCCTGTATGCCAACGATCAATTCTTGAATCCGCTCTACGAACTGTGCCAGCATCACGGCTACGACAGCGCCACGCTCACCGGACTGCTGGCGGCACAAATCAACAGCACCCGCGCTGGCGATTACTTCGCGCTGTTGGCTTATCTGCCGCCGACAGCGGAAATCAACGAAGCGCTGGAAGATATTCGCCGCCGCCTGCGCCATGTCACCAAGCGCGCTATCACGCTCGGTTATGGCCCGCGTTATCTGCACAGCACCGGTCAACTGCACAAGGGCGGGCCGAACAACGGCGTGTTCTTCGAGTTCACCTACGACAATCCGTTCGACGTCGACATTCCCAATTCGCCGTACAGCTTCGGCACGTTGAAGAACGCGCAGGGCTTAGGCGATCTCGAAACGCTGCAAGTGCACGGACGGCGGGCGCTGCGCCTGCATATTCACGGCGGGCCGGATAAGGTGGTGTCCGCGCTGCAAGCGGTTCACGCCGCGCTCGATCTGGCGGAGTCGCGGCGACAATAAACATCTCCGTAGAGGCGGCACACGTGCCGCCTCTACAAAATACACCTGTACTCTGTACTGCATTTATTCAGCACTCAGAACTGTTTATGTGTTAGGCTGGAGCAGCGCCTCGAGTTCAGCCACTCGCTCAACAACTTCCTCAAGGCGATCCTCACCGGCCAGACTTAGATATTTTTGGTAGGACGTCAGTGCCGCCTGCGGCTCACCAATTATCTCATATACCCGACCACGCCCCGCATAGGCTGGGGCGCTGTTAGGGTCGATCTCGATAGCGCGATTATAATCAGCTAAAGCAAGCACATAATCGCCTTCGATTAAATAGTAGTTGCCTCGATAAGAAAGGGCTTCAACTGATTCGGAACTGAGTTCGACAGCGCGGTTCAAATCCGCTAGTCCTTGCTCACGCTTACCCTGAATAAAAAGCACACGAGCACGTCCCAAATATGCAAGTGAAGCATCGGGATGCAATTCAATTGTGCGATTGTAGTCATTCAAGGCAAGGGTATATTCACCTTGAGTCACGTAAAGATTGCCGCGCTGTATAAAAGCCAGAATCGCATTTGGGTCGAGTTCAATGGCGTAGTTCAAATCTTCTATCGCCTGATCGACATCGCCTAAATAATACGCTGTAACTCCGCGCCCGATATAACCAAGCACGAGGTAAGAGTCAAGCTCAACGGCGCGTTCATAATCTTCCAGTGCGAGTTCGTTATTGCCCATCGCACTATGGAGAGAACCTCTGTTGTTATAAAACATTGCTACATTAGGATCAAGTTCGATAGCCCGCGTGAAATATTCGAGCGCGTTTTCGTGTTCAGCCATATTGAAGTAGGTCGCGCCGATTAAGCTGTAGGTCGCAGCCCGACCCGGCTCAATATCGAGCGCGTGAAACAGATCAACCAATGCTTGATCGTTATCCTCCGTAACCGATGCCCGCACAACTAAAACCTCAATATTGTCCGGTTCAAGTTCCAGCGCGTGATCGGTGTTCGCGGTTGCCTGCTCATAGTCCCCCATTCTAGCCCACACAAGCCCGATTCCGGCGTAGGCGGGAGCATAATTAGCGTCGACTTCGAGAGCATATTCAAATTCAGCCAAAGCCCGCAGATAGTCTGCACTATTCGCGTAAATCCTGCCACGATAATAGTAAGGAACGGGGTTGTTGGGATCATGCTCAATGGCTATGGTATACAGGTGCAGCGCAGCTTGTTCATCCCTGCACGATGGATTTAGCGGTATGGGATGACAGGCATCGGGTATCAAGTCTATAAGCTCCTGCGCCCACGCCGAAGCTGCTGGCAGAACAAGCATCCATAAAAAGCCGATCACCAAATAACGGCTGACACGTCTCATAGCAATATCACCCCGATAAACTCTCGTCGCTATAGTCTACCGTGTTTTTCCTCGAACCTCGCGCCTCGCACCTTCTTCACTCATCACTCATTTCTCATCACTGAACTTAAGGTTGCCGAAGACCCGCGCTAGACATACAATCTACGCACGATAATCAATCAAACAGGCTGAACCGTAATGGAACAGAACGCCAACGATTTTGTACATTCCGCGACGATTGCGCTGGAAGACATCCAACTGCAAACCGCCGTGAGCCGCGCCACCACCACTGTGCTCGGCAACCGCGCCAACGCGATGAGCGAAGTTACGGACTTTCAAGGGCTGCGCCAACAGGGACGCGGCGCGAAACTGCGGGCGCTCCACGACCTGCCCGAACTGCTCGAACAAGCTGAGAGCCACATCACCGCACGCGGCGGTCATGTTTTGTGGGCGCTGGATGGCGCAGAGGCCAACCAGCACGTCATCGACATCTGCCGCGAACACAACCTCAAGCAGGGCGTCAAAAGCAAGAGCATGGCCACCGAAGAAATCGAGCTGATTCCGGCGCTCGAAGCGGCGGGCATCGAAATGGTCGAAACCGATCTGGGCGAGTTCATCATCCAGATCAGCGGCGACCATCCGAGCCACATCGTCATGCCGCTGATGCACCGCACCAAAGAGGAAGTCCGCGACATCTTCATCGACAAGCTGGACATGGCCTACACCGACGAAGCCTCGGATATGACGGCCTTTGCGCGGCGGGTGCTGCGTCAAAAATACATCGACGCCGATCTCGGCATGAGCGGCGGCAACTTCTTGATCGCAGAGACCGGGCACGTCGTCATCGTCACCAACGAGGGTAATGGACGCCTCAGTACGGGAATACCGCCCGTGCATATCGCCGTCGTCGGCATCGAAAAAGTTGTGCCGACGTGGGAAGATTTCGCCACGTTGGTGCAAATGCTGGCGCGCAGCGGCACGGGTCAACGGCTAACGGTGTATGTCAATGCCTTTGGCGGCCCCGCCCGCGACGGAGAACCCGACGGCCCCAAGCATTTTTACGTGATTCTGCTGGATAACGGGCGCAGCCATATCTACGCCAACGAAACCAAGTATGCGGAGTCGCTGGCGTGTATTCGCTGCGGCGCATGTCTGAACGCTTGCCCTGTCTATCAGAACGTCGGCGGGCATACTTACGGCTCGGTATATTCTGGCCCGATTGGCGCAGTTATCACACCGCTTTTGCGCGGCAAAGAGAATGCCAAGCCGCTGCCATTCGCCAGTAGTCTTTGTGGCGCGTGTAAAGAAGCCTGTCCGGTGGACATCAACATCCCCGATATGCTGCTGTCGCTGCGTCATGACTTGCAGCATACGCAAGGCGCGATATGGGAATTGGGCTTGAAGGGTTACGGCGTGGCTTTTAGCAATCCGCTGCTGTATCAAGCGGGCGGCATCGCGGCGCGTATCGGCGGCAAACTGGCCGAACAGGTGACGGGCACCGATCAGCCGAGTCTACCGCCGCCGCTCAACGGTTGGACGGACATCCGCGACTTCCCGCCGTTTGCCAACGAGTCATTCCATGATTGGTGGAAGAAGAATCGCAAGAAGTAAACAGCGAGGTGTTGGCATGTCAGCAATTGAAAACGAACTCATCGAGAAAATCCGTCATCTGGATGTCGAACAGCAGCTGCGCGTTTTACAATTCTTGCAGACTATCAATAACCCTACGCCGCCAGCCCAAACCGAGCAGAGACACTACTCTGCGCGTGAACTCATGAAGATGCCGCTAGAAGAACGCAATCGACTGGTGGCTGAGGCGTTAGTTCGATCACAAGATCAAGATATTGAAATCTTAGAGGCATTCGACGACGCGGATTTTGATGATGAGTAATCCCTCACTCAATATTGCTAGAGGAGATGTTTGGCTTGTAAATTTCAACCCAACCGTCGGAGATGAAATTCAAAAGGTTCGACCTGCTGTTGTTATGAGTATCAAAGCACCTTTTCGCCATCGGTTACAATTAGTCGCGCCGATCACGAGTTGGCAAGAGAAATTTGCAGAAGATTTCTGGATGGTACGTATACCAGTGACCAGAGTTAATGGACTTCAGAAAGATTCTACGGCAAATGCGTTTCAGTTGAAGTCTGTTTCCGAGCAGCGATTTATTAAGCAACTCGGTATCCTTACCGAAACTGTGATTGAAGAAATTGCAATCGCAGTCGCATTGTGTATTGGTTATTCGCCACCAAGCTAAGAATGAATTTTGAAGGGATAGTAGTATGAGCATCAGTGCTAACCCGCTGCGTGAACGTGGAATATGGCTTTCCGGTTGGCTGATTTATATGCTGCTGGCCAACCTCTGGACGGCCTATCGTCTCATCGACGCTTACGTGGATTGGGAGTCTCATGGCAGCGTGAGCTATATTCCCGGTTGGGCCTTTCTGGCGCTGGCTGCGGTGTCAGTAGGCGCGGTGATTGGTGTCGTGCTGGTGTGGCTGTGGAAACGGGCCGGGCTGTACATCGTCATCGCTGTCGCAGCCAGCGCCCTCATCATTAATCTGTTCGTGCTTCAAGCGGGAGCGGCGGCGTTCATCGGGCTGATCGGGCCGGCTATTTTATTCGCGCTCGTGCGGCCTAAGTGGCATATGTTTATATGATGAGTTCAAAGTCATGAGTAAAGCAAAGGCGAAGGCAAAACGTCGGGGTGCATCCGCGCCGACTGCCGTGCGTGAGCGCGGGCTGGCGCTTACTGCGTGGCTGATCTTCCTGATTCTGGGCAACGTCTTTGTGACCTACGGGCGTATCCAGAGCTATCTGGTATTGACTGAGGTCGCCAGTCAATCGCTGGTTGTGCCGAGTTGGGTTTTTCTGCTGCAAGCGATCTTGAGCGTCAGCAACATTTTTGCGCTGGCGCTGGTATGGCGCTGGCAAAAAGTAGGCATCTACATTATCGCTGTCACATTGGTGCTGATTATCTTGATCGCCCTCATCGCCTTTCGATCTGTCCCATCGGCCATCGTCGCGCTGGTCAGCGTTGGTATTTTGTACTGGCTCATCCGTCCCAAGTGGTCGCTATTTTCCTGAGTACCGAATAGAAATTTCTGACTATCTGCACGGCTGGTTATAATCGTGAACATACGAACTGAACAAAAGGGGAGATCATGAAGCACTATACATGGCTGAAGCGGGCGATTGTGGTTTTGTTTTGTGTATCGAGCCTTTCGTTAGCGACGGTGGCTGCCGCGCAAGAACTCCCTACGCCAACCGACTCCGGTATGGCTCCAGTGAACGACATCGAGATGTACTACGCGACTTATGGCGACCCGGACAACGAAGCACTCCTTCTGCTGCATGGCGGCTTGGGCAACGCGGATTACTTTATCAATCAGATTCCGGCGTTCGCAGAGGATTACTATGTCATCACGGCGGACAGCCGTGGGCATGGGCGTTCCACCATGTCTGACCAGCAGATCGGTTATGCTCTGATGGCCTCGGATGTGCTGGCATTGATGGATTACCTCGAAATCGAAACAGCATCGCTAGTGGGTTGGAGCGACGGTGGCATCATCGGCTTGGACATCGCTATCAATCATCCCGAACGCCTGAATAAGCTAGTCGCTTACGGCGCAAACTACAACCCAAGCGGCGTGCGCTCAGACGTGGGCGAGAATGAACGCTTCAACGAATACATCGGCATGGCGGCGGGCGACTATGCACGCCTGTCCCCGACGCCTGATGGCTTTGACGCTTTCATCGCCAACATCAGCAATATGTGGGCGACTGAGCCAAACTACACCACTGAACAAATGAACAGTATCACCGTTCCCACGCTCATTCTTGACGGGCTGGAAGAAGAAGCGATCTATCCCGCACATGATCTGGAAATGGCGGAACTGATTCCGACGGCTGACCTCGTGTTGATGAATGGCGTCGGTCATTTCGCCATGTGGGAAAAAAGCGAGGAGTTTAACGACATCATCCTCGATTATTTGAACCAGTAGCATTAACCATTCAATAAACTGGTGGCCATGACGCCGCCTGTTTTTAGTGAACCTTTGACGGATTGTCGAAAGCTGACCACTAACCGATGTCTACTTCCCGCGAAACCATCCTGAACCGCCTGCGCTCTGTACGCCGTCCATTCGAGGACGCAAAGCCGCGTCCTGCGAATTATCTCCCCGTAACCCGCATTGACGACACCTCGCCGGAAGGCCTGCTGGCGCGTTTCCAGCAGGAATACAAACGCTTGAGCGGCGAAGTCTTCGTTGTAAATGGCGACAATGAGGCCCGCGCTCAGGTGCTGTCGCTGCTGAAATGGCAAAGCACGACACGCATCATCGCGTGGGATTTCGCCTATATCCCGATAACGGGCTTGCAAGCGGCTATCCGCGCTGTCGGCATCGAGATCATGCAGCCCGACACGCACGACGAGTTCCGCGCTGAAACGCTCGAACTGGCCCGCGATGCACAGGTGGGACTGACGGGCGCGGACGCGGTAGCCGTGACGACGGGCACGTTGATCGTCAGCACGGGGCCGGGCAAAGGTCGCATCCCGACGGTGCTGCCGCCGACGCATGTCGCCGTCGTCACGCTCAGTCAGTTGATACCGCGCATTGAGGATTGGATCGCCATCCAGCGCGCTACCGGACTGCCGGCCATGCGTGACAGCGCGAACTTCGCTTTCCTCTCCGGCCCCAGCCGAACGGGTGACATCGAGATGCAGTTGATTCTCGGCGTACACGGGCCGGGTCGTGTGCAGGTTGTTGTGAAAAGATAATCCATCGGCTCGTAGGGGCAGACCTATGTGTCTGCCCTAATAAACGGGCGAACACGTAGGTTCGCCCCTACAACATGGTGACATGCACGCACATCAAGGGGTTTTCTTGGGGCGAACGCTGCGCCGTGCTAAAATCGAGCGAACTCATTGCAGAATATAATCACGCGAAAGGTGATCGTTTACGATGTCACAGCATGATACCGTACAATTTTTGGCGCAAGTCCCCTTATTTCATGGACTTACCGAGCGCCAATTGAAGAAAATCGTCGGGCGATTCCGTGAGCGCAGCTTCGATGAAGGCACAGCGATTGTCGAGCAGGGCAAGTTGGGCATTGGCTTGTTCATCATCGTAGAAGGTGAGGCCGAAGCGCGCCGCATTCACGCCGATGGCTCGTCCGTTCTGCTGAACAAACTGCATCGCACCGATTTCTTCGGTGAACTGTCGCTGCTGGACGAAGCGCCGCGCACCGCGTCGGTCATCGCTACCGCTAAAACCGATTGTCTGGTGCTGATGAACCTCGACTTTATGGAAGAACTGCACCATGAGCCGGATATGGCCGTCGAGATGCTTAAAGCGCTGGCGGGGCGTTTCCGCCGCATGATGGAGCATCTCTAAGCCGTTAGCGCTTAGCCATTAGCTTTCAGCCGAAAACACAAAACAGGTGAGGCATGGCGGATATTGACCTGAATGATTATGTGGTTGGTGGCTACTTCATCACCAAGAGCGTTGAACGTATCGGCTGGACGCAGGCGAACACAGACCCACAGCGATTGCTCAGTGTAGCACGCTGCCTCGCGCCGGTTGTGCCGACGGTGTACGTCTACGAATATGCCGCCACATATGACCCGATCTACGCGGAGTTTGGCATCGGCCCCGAATCGCTCGAAGCGCTGATTCAGTGGCAGAAACACAACCGCCAGCAAATGGGCTGGCCGGAAGTTTTCTGTTCGTTGGAATTGGCGCAGTCGTTTGTCAAGCAGTTCGTCACCAACACTGATGATGTTGCCATCTTGGCTGTGGCCATCCCTCGTAATGAAATCGACGAGTTCTTCACGCACGATGACGACGACGAAGGCCCGCTCGACCCCACCGACGATATGAACGACTTCACCGACGATGACGTTCCTCTGCCGGAACTCGGCTGCGAAGTCGATGGCATGATCGAGCTTGGACAGCCGCCGCTGCCGGGTGGCCAAACGCTCGGTTTTGAAATGCTGGTCTACGAGGAAGGTGCGTTCCCTGATTCGTGGCGCTGCCATTCTACGGAGTCACTGCCAGCAGTCTCTATCAACGAGCATGGCTTTATTGACAACCTGCGAGATGCGCGGCGCGTTGATCGGGCGATGAACGCTG
>Ga0163150_10004272_pt1 | contig 19278 bp, 14 predicted proteins | sample OliLakLV19P2IB_FD_148628 | JGI IMG/M metagenome (GOLD analysis project Ga0163150, IMG submission 148628) | Freshwater microbial mat bacterial communities from Lake Vanda, McMurdo Dry Valleys, Antarctica - Oligotrophic Lake LV.19.P2.IB | ecosystem: Environmental > Aquatic > Freshwater > Lake >...
CCGTGCTCCGCCCGCGCGCGCGGGTGGTGCTGGCGCTCGCGCCCCCGCTCCTGCTGGGGATCGCCGCGCTGTACATCGTGTACGGCCAACGGCGGTACGAATTCGACCCGATCTTCGAGTGGCCGGTGTTGTTCCCGTGGGCCCGGACCCTCGGCTGGCTTGCGCTCGCCCTGCTCGGGGCCGACGCCGTGATCGAAACGTTCCGTACACTTCGTCCGAGCCGGCCCGAAGCGAACGACGACGACAGGTGGCGACCCCATGACGAGTGAGCCCTGGCTGGGAGATGCGTGCAGCTTGGTCGACGCGTTTCGCGCGGGCGAACGCAGCCCGCTCGAGGAACTCGACGCGACACTCGCGGCGATCGACGCTTCGGAACTGAACGCGTTCTCGTATCTCGCGCCCGACGAGGCGCGCGCCGAGGCCGAACGCGCAGACGTGTCGTTGCCGTTCGGCGGCGTGCCCGTCGGCGTGAAGGAGTTGTCGCCCGTGTCGGGATGGCCGCTGACCGAGGCGTCAGTCGTACTGCGCGACCGCGTCGCAACGCACGACTCCACGATGGTGCAACGGTTGCGAGACGCGGGCTCCGTGCTTGTCGGTCTCACGACTGCGAGCGAGTTCGGTGGTGTGAACCTGACGTTCACGAAGTTGAACGGCGCGACGCTCAATCCCTGGAACCACGACCACACACCCGGTGGTTCCTCGGGCGGTGCCGCGTCAGCGGTGGCGGGCGGGCTCGTCCCGCTCGCGACCGGCGGTGACGGCGGTGGATCGATTCGTATCCCGGCTGCGTTCACCGGCCTTCCCGGTCTGAAGAACACCTACGGACGGATCCCGAAGGGACCCGATCTCGTCATCGGGTCCCTGACCGCAGTGAGCGGATGCCTCTCGCGCTCGGTCCGCGACATGGCGCGCTATCTCGACGTGTGCAACGGATTCGACTCGCGCGACCCCTACAGCCTTCCGCGCGTCGAAGGCTGGGAATCCGGCCTCGGTTCGTACGACCTCCGGGGCAAACGCGCCGTCATCGCCGTCGACCTCGGCGTCGCGGCCGTCGCCGACGACGTCGCGGCCGCTGTCGTTGCCGCCGCCGAAGACCTCGCGCGTACCTGGGGACTCGAACTCGTCGACGTGCCGGTGAAGTTGCCCGAGTTGAGTTTGGAGTGGGCCCTCGCCGGTCTCGCCGAAGTGCGCAAGGACTTGGGTGACCTCTGGCCCGACTGCATGGGCGACCTCACGCGTGAGGTCGCCCATGCAGTCGGCATCGCCGAGAAGATGTACAACATCGATGTGCGGGCGAAGATCGAGGCCACGCGCGTGCGCACCAACGAAGCGATGGCCGACCTTTTCGACCAGGTCGATTTCGTCATCGCGTCGACGAACCCCGACGTCGCGTTCGGCGCGGAGGGGCCGCTCCCGAACGTCGTCAACGGCGTCGAGGTCAGCCCCGGCAACAACGGCGCGCTGACCATTCCCGCGAACATCTACGGCAGCCCCGCGCTGTCGATACCGGTCGGCACCGTGCGCGGTCTACCCGTCGGGCTGCAGGTGCTCGCCCCGCATCACCGCGAAGGCTGGCTGCTCGATATGGCCCTCGCCGCCGAACGCGAACGTCCCTGGCCGCTTGTTGCACCCGGAGCCCCCCGATGACCTGGACCCTGATCGCCAACGACGGCGAGGTCGAGATCACCGGACTCGTCGTCGCGCCCGACGCCCTCACTCGCGCCACCGGATGGGAGCTGAAGCCCGAAGGGCTCTGCCGCGGCGCCGTGTGTGTGCCCGTGCGGGACGGGAACGTCGCCGTCGAGGGTGGTGTCGACCTGCGCGCCGCGGCCGCGGCACTGCGCACTCCGTTCGCGGTCGACGACGATGCGCAGGTCGCGGTCCTCGGAACGCCTGCTACGAAACGAGCCGAGCAGCAGACCGGCATGGAGGTCGGCGACTTCACCCTGCACGACGTCGACGGCACAGCTTTCACGTGGTCGTCGATCGGGCGTAAGAAGAAACTGTTCTTCGCCTGGGCTTCGTGGTGAGGCTGCCGCTACGACCTGCCCGGGTGGCAGGAACTCCACGACGAACTCGCTGAGTACGGATTCACCGTCGTCGCCGTCGCGCTCGACGAGGCGCCGGCCGCGCGCGAATGGATCGAGGCCGCATCGCCCACGTATCCCGCGCTCGTCGACCCGGGCCACCTGACGGCCGACCAGCTCGGTATCTACAACGTGCCGACGGTCATCTGGATCGACGAGGAAGACCGCGTCGTGCGCGCGCCCGTCAACGCGCCCGTGAACGACATGTTCAAGGACTTCACCCAGATCGATTCCGCCGTGCACCACGAGCAGCTCCGCGCCTGGGTGCGCGACGGGGTGCTGCCGTACTCGGCCGAGGAGGCGCAGGCCCGGCTGATCGTCACGACCCCCGAGCAACAGCTGGCGCGCGCCGAACGCCGCCTCGGCGCGTATTTGCACCGGGTCGGGCGCGACGACCGGGCCGAGGTGCATTTCGCCGAGGCCGCGAAACTTGCCCCGTACGACTTCACCATCCGCCGGGGCACCCTGCCCCTGCGGGGCGGAGACCCCTTCGGCCAGGAATTCTTCGACTTCGTCGGCGAATGGGTCGAGGCCGGCGCCCCCGGCTACAAGTCCGCGGACCAGGGCGGGTAGCCCGCGCGCGATGATGTCTGGTGCTCCAAGCCCGGGAAGTCGCGGTCGAGGTCGGCGGTAAGTACGTCGTCGCGGGCGCGTCGTTCTCGTTGCATGCCGGTGACAAGGTCGGCCTCGTCGGCCGCAACGGTGCGGGCAAGACCTCGCTGTTGAAGGTGATTGCCGGCGACGCCGACGCCGCGAGTGGTGTCGTCTCCCGGCCGCGCGAGGGTCTCGGGTACCTGCCGCAGGACCCGCCGTCGCGCGGCAAGGGACTCGACGGCACCGCGCTCGCTCACGTGCTTTCGGGCCGGGGCCTCGACGCCGCGGCCGGCAAACTCGACGATCTCCGCCACAAAGTCGACGCCGACCCGTCGGCCCGCAACGTACGGGCGTACTCGAACGCCGAGGACGCGTTCCGCGACGCCGGTGGGTACGCGGCCGAAGCCGAGGTGCGCCGCATGGTCGACGGCCTCGGCCTTGCACCCGACCGGCTCGACCTCCCGATCGGCGCGCTTTCAGGTGGCGAGCGACGCCGCGCCGAATTAGCGCGGATCCTCTTCGCCGCCAGCGACGTGCTTCTCCTCGACGAACCCACAAACCACCTCGACGTCGATGCCAAGGAATGGCTGATGAACTTCTTGCGCACCTTCAAGGGCGCGCTCCTCGTCATCAGCCACGACCTCGCGTTGCTCGACCACGCCATGACCCGCGTGCTGCACCTCGACGAGGGTGAACTCGTCGAATACAAGGGGACCTACTCGCAGTACCTCACGGCCCGCGAAGTCGACGAGAAGTCGCGTACGAAGATCGCGACGCGCCAGGAGTCGGAGATGAAGCGCCTGAAAACGCTGGCCGACGGCATGCGGCATCAAACCCAGTCGCGCGCCCGGCTCGCCAAGGTGCTCGACGCGCGCGTCGACCGCATGGCGGCGACGAAGATCGACGCGCCCAAGGCCAAGAAGACGATGCGGGTCACGCTCCCGGTGCCGCCGCGCGCGGGCAAGACCGTGCTCGAAGTGAAGGACCTGGCCAAGGCGTTCGGCCGCAAGACCATCTTCGAAGATGTCACATTCGACGTCGGTCGCACCGAACGGCTCCTTGTGCTCGGCCTCAACGGTGCCGGCAAGACCACGCTGCTGCGCTCACTCACCGGTGAACTCGAACCCGAGTTGGGCGAGGTGCGCCTCGGGCACAACGTCTCGATGGGCTACTACGCGCAGGAGCACGAGAACATCTCGGCCGGGGAGTCGGCACTGGCGCATGCCCGCACCGTCGCGCCGAGCACGCTCACCGACCAGTACCTGCGCGGGCTGCTCGGCATGTTCGGACTGCGCGGCGACCTCGCCTTCCAGGACGCGAGCACCCTCTCGGGCGGTGAGAAAACCAAGCTCTCGCTGTCGATGCTCGTCGCCGGTGGCCACAACCTCCTCCTCCTCGACGAACCGACCAACAACCTCGACCCGCCCTCGCGGACCGCGGTCGGTACGGCGCTGCGCGAGTGGAAAGGCGCAATGCTCCTGGTCAGTCACGACGTCGAGTTCGTAGAAGCACTAGCGCCAGACAGGGTCCTGCTGATGCCCGAGGGAACATTGGACTACTGGTCCGATGACCTCATGGACTTGGTCGCGCTGGCGTAATTCTGGGTCGGGTTCCGACTGCGGGGGCGCCTTCGGCGCTCGAGAGATCGTCATCGCTCCCGGCGGGCTTCCTGCGCTCCTCCGTCGCTCCGGTCGCCGCGGCCGGGCGAACCCGACCAAGAATTTATGCCAAGACAAACTGACGTTTGCGTCATAGAGTCCTGGCCAATCGGTGACCAGGGGGGTTGCAATGCGTCGGTCCGGACTGTCGGGGTTGGCACGGAGTCGTGCGTTGTTCGCGGCGCTATGCGTCGGGGCATTGGTGTTTGCCGCGTGTGGTGGTGACGACGACGATGACGACCCGGCCACGGATACGACCGAGGCCGACGACGACGCGTCTGCTGACGCCGAGCCGCTGAAGATCGGTGTCGTGCTCGTCGACTACTCGGCCATTGCCGACTTCGTCGACTTCGAGCGCGGCGACCAGGAGGCGATCGCGCAGGCGGTCATCGACGACTACAACGCCGACGGGCGCGTGCCGTACACGCTGGAGGCTGTCTTCCGCGAGTACCCGCCGATTCCCGGCAGCGAGCCGAGCCCGCAGGCGATCTGCACCGGCATGGCCGACGACGAAGAAGTATTCGCCGTCCTCGGTGTGTTCATCGACTTCACGGGCGAGGGGCAGCTCTGCCTCACGCGCGACAAGGAAACGATCCACATCGGCCACGAGTTGCAGGACGCGTGGATCGACGAGGCTCCGCCGGCGTTGTTGTTGACGCCGGGTGGTACCCCCGAAGCGACTGCCGGCAACCTCATCCGTTTGCTCGGAGAGGAAGGCATGCTCGAGGGTAAGAAGGTCGCGGTGCTGGGCGACGACAAGTCGGAGACCCGGATCGACGAAGTGATCGTCCCGGGCCTCGAAGAGATCGAGGCTGATCTCGGTTCGACAGCGGTACTCACGATCACGGGGACCGACACGTCGGCCGCGCAGTCGCAGCTCGACGGCTTCATCGCCCGGTGGAAGGAAGAGGGCGTCGACACGATCTTCACGGCCGGGCTCACCGCGCCGGCGAAGCAGTTCGCCGACAAGATCGCGCTCGAAATGCCGGGCGTGGTCCTTATCGCCGACTCGCCCTCCCTCTCAGCGTCGGCGCAGGACGCTGTCGCGTCGGGCGCCGACCCGAATCCGTACGAAGGACTCATCAGCCTCGACGGCGAGACCCGGTCGGAACGGTGGGCCGAGCCGAATGCCAAGCTGCAGAATTGCATCGACGCGGTGGAGGCAGCGATCGGCCACGAGATCGTTCGGCCCGACGACATCGTCCCGAACGAGAACGGCAAGAACGTCGAAGAGTTCGTCGCCGTCGAGGACTTCTGCGACGAGGTCGAGATGCTCGTACTCGGGCTCGAGGCCGCCGGCGCGGGTGTCACCAACGAGAGCTGGACCACGGCGATTCACGGGCTCGGATCAATCGAGTTGCCCACGGCCACCGTCGCTTCGTTGTGCGAGGGCAAGTACGCAGCCAACGACATGTACCGCATCGTGCAGTTCGACCCGACGATCGGCGAGAACGGCGACTGGAAGGGCGTGACCGAACTGGCCGACGCCAGCGGCGGGAAGTGTTCCGGCGGGTAGTCGCTCGCCGGTTCAGCGAGCGTCGCTGCGCATGATGGCCCGCTCGTCGGTGCCCAGGTAGGACGCAATCACGCGAGGGTTCGCCCGGATCTCTTCGGGCGAACCCTCCGCGATGACCTGTCCGGCTTCGAGGCAGTACACGCGGTCGCTGATCGACATGATCATCGGCAGGTCGTGCTCGACGATCAGCAGCGTCGAATCGAGTTCGCGCTGGATGCTGGTGATCAGTGGACCGAACGCTTCGGCCTCGCGTTGGGCGACACCCGCTGTGGGTTCGTCGAGACAGATCACCCGAGGCGCGACCGCGAGCACGGTCGCCAGCTCGACGATGCGGCGGGTGCCGGTCGAGAGTTCGGCGACGTGGCGATCGGCGTAGCGGCCGAGGCCGAGGAAGTCGATGAGTTCGGCTGCTTCCGCCCGGCGGGTGCGCTCGGGCCGGATCTGCGCGAAGACGGTGAGCGTTCCGAAGAACGACGTTCGGTGGCGCGCTTCCATCGCGACGAGCACCGTGTCGCGTACGGTCAGCTCCGGATACAGCGTGGCCGCCTGGAATGTGCGCCCGAGGCCGATGCGAGCGCGCTGGTGGGGACGCAACTTGGAGATGTCGCGGCCGAGGAGCTCGACCCGGCCGCTGCTTTTGACGTAGCCGCCAATTGCGTTGAGCAGCGTCGACTTGCCCGCGCCGTTGTTGCCGATGAGGCCGATGACCTCACCCGGTTGCGCTTCCACGTCGATGCCGTTGACGGCGACAAGGCCGCCGAACCGAACGGTCAGTTCACGCGTCGCGAGGACGGCGCCGGTAGTGCCGACTGCGACCGGCACGCCCGTACGCTCCCGGGTGAGCGAGGTCGGCGGCGTCGAGACGGACTTCACCGGTTGTTCCGGGCGGCGTCGCGCGACCGCTCGGACGATCGCGTCGCGCGCGAAGTACCCGATCTGGGCGAACCCACCGGGGATGTACAACAAGATGAGCAGGAGCCCGATGCTCGACACGAAGAGCGGCACTGTCTCGTTCCCGGGGAAGAACGACGGCAGCCCGACGACCCACAGTGCGCCGACAACGGCCCCCGAGAGGCTGCCGAGCCCGCCGATCACCGCGATCGCGACGATCGTCAGCGAGTCCTGCACCACGAAGTAGCGGCCGGAGTGGTCGAACGACGTGTCGTACGCGGCCGCGATGACGCTGCCCCCCAAGCCGGCGACGAAGCCGGCGAGCGCGAACGCGGTGAGCTTCGATCGCGTGGGCGACACCGTCATTGCCGACGCGGCGTCGTAGTTCTCGCGCACGCCGACAATGGTCCGCCCGATACCCGACTGCCGAAGGTGGCCGAGCACGGCCATGACCACCACGAGTGTGGCGAGCGCGGCGTAGTAGAAGGCCCGATTCTTGTCGGTCAGGTCGAACGGCCCGATCTCGGCGCGGGGGAGGGTCACGCTCGTGCTGCCGTTCGGGCTGAAAATGGGCCGCCGGAACAGGTACGCCTGGCACGCAATAGCGAACGCGAGCGTGCTCACCGCGAGCAGGAGCCCACGCACGCGCAGAGCACCGATGCCGATGATCACCGCCAGCCCGGCCGCGAAGCAGGCGCCGATCAACATCGTCCACGGGAACGAGAGGGTCGGGAGGTTCCCGTCGAACACGCTGATCGAGCTGAAGCCGATCTCGGTCGGAGCACCGCGCGCGAGCGCCGCGGCCGAAAGCGCGCCCATTCCCGCGAAGGCCATCTGCCCGAGGGAGAGCTGGCCGGCCCACCCGGTCAACACCGTGACGGACAGTGCGCAGATAGCGAACCCGATGATCTTCGTCCACGCGCCGTGGTTCTCGGACCGGTCCGACAGCATCGGGGCAATGACCGCGAGGACGACGAAGAGAACCCCGATGAGATGCGGGAGACGTCCGACCCACCACATCCGGCGTAGCGCATCCGGTATCGCGCTCACGCGCGGAGCGAACTGGAAGCTTTCGCCGCCGGCCTCCGCGTCCCGGCTGACGCGGGCGACCAACGCGATGATCACGACGAGAAGAACGAACTCGACCATTCCCGTCTCGCTGGGAAAGTTGAAGTAGTAGATCCGCTCGAGGACGCCGATCGCGATGGCCGCGATTGCCGCGCGCGGGAACGACACCATGCCGCCGACGAGCGCGGCGGCCATGCCGCGCACCAATGTTTGCGGTCCGATCTCCACCAGCGCGGTCGATGCATTCAGCGTGGCCGTCAGGAAGATCGCCATGAAGGACAGGAACCCGGCGATCGACCACACCGCGGTCGACACGAGCTTCGGGCTGATACCCGTCATGCGGGCGAGGTCGGCGTTGCTCGCCGAGGCGCGGACGGCTTCACCGAACGTCGTGTGCCCGAGCAGCCACCAAAGCCCGACGATGATCGCGGGGACGAACATCAGCACCACGAGTTCCGAATCCTTCACACCGACATCGAGTCCGGGCTGCCATTGGCCCTCGAACGGCAGCGGGAACTTCGTTTGGAACTCGCCGGTGCGGTACTTGGGCAGCGCGAGGGTGACGGCAACACACAGTTGCGCGACGCCGATCGTCGCGACCAGCACGATGACCCGCGGCGCCCGAGCGAGGCGGCGGATGACGACCAGTTCGACGACGGTTCCGGTGAGAATGCCGACGGCCATCGCCGCGATCAACGACGGCCAGTAGGGCCAGCCCTGCTTGGCGGCCATGAGACCGAAGAGCGCGGTCGCCGGAACGCCCATGCTGCCCACGGCGAAGTTGATGACGCGGCTCGACCGGTACACGAGCACGATGCCCATGGCGACGAGCGCGCCGGCAAGGCCGTTGACCAGGCCGGTGAACGCGATGTCCCAGGTGGCGACCGTTGCGAGCATCAACCGCCCTCGTCGCCGAAGAACACGGCCCGGGCCAGGTCGTCACGTTCGAGCAGGTCGGCGGCGGCGCCTTCGAAACGCACTTCGCCCTTCTCGAGGAAGATGGCGCGGTCGGCGATCGCGAGCGCGACGTTCAACGACTGCTCGACGATGATCATCGTCTGGCCGGCTTCTTTGAGCTGCTCGACCAACTCCAACAGGCGCTGGACCACAACGGGTGCAAGACCGAGGGACAGCTCGTCGATGAGCAGGATCTCGGGCTCGTGGATCAAGACGCGGGCGAGCGCGAGCATCTGTTGCTGTCCGCCGGAGAGGCTGCCGGCGTTCTGCCCCTGCTTTCCGGCGAGGTCGGGGAACAGGTCGAGGACACGCCCGACGTGTTCGTCCTGCTCCGAGTGCGACTTCGTCGCGAGGCGCGCACTGATCGCGAGGTTCTGGTGCACCGTGAGGCTCGGAAAGGTTCCCTTGCCGCCGGGGAGCTGCATGATCCGGAGCCGGCGCGCCCGAGTTTCGGGCGCGACGTACGTGATGTTCTGTCCGTTGAGACGTACGACCCCGCGTTCGGGGACAGCGAGGCCGCTGATGACTCGCAGAACGGTCGACTTACCGGCACCGTTGGTGCCGAGCAGTGCGAGGGTCTCGCCCTTGCGCACCTCGAAGTTCACGCCGAACAGCACCTGCACCGGTCCGTACGAGAAGTCGATGTTTGCAAGTTGCAACGCGGGAGTTGCGGCTCCCAACTCGCGACGCTTGTGGTGCTCGGCCTGTTCTTCAAGCAGCTCTTCCACGACGAGGGACAGGTCGTTGCGGATGAAGCGGGAGCCGTTCATCAGGAGGACCCCTCCGATGATGCTCGACGGTATTGCCATGACGATCACGGTTGTCCGAATGCTCGTGGCATCGACGAGGAACGCCGCGAGCAAATTCCCGAGGAGTCCGCCCACGAGAAAGATCGTCAAGGTCGCGTACGCAGTTCCCATACCGCGCAGGCGGAACGGCACCACCGCCTGAAGTACGGGACCGACCATCGAGAACGCCATTGCCGAGAGGACCGCGGTCGGGGTGGCGAGAATGACGAACAGTGCGACGTTGTCGACCGAAAACTGCAGCGGCGTCAGCAGGGCCGACGGCAGGATGCACATGCCGATAATGACCAGAGCCTTCGGCGGGTCGACCCGATACGTACGGTCGAAGTACCGCCCGACAAACGGGAAGAACGGGAGCGCGGCGACTCCGATGAGGCTGAGGACGATGCCACGGTCGAGGGGATCGTCGACGCCGAGCGTGTCGTCGAGGTACTGGCTGGTGAGCACCGGAATCGTGAACAGGGCGAACCCGAGGGCAGAGAAGGCGGTGACGACGTTGCGAATCGTGCGGATGCGCTTGATGCGGGCAAAGGCGGCTTCCATCGAGATGGGGGCGGGGTTCTCCTCCGTGAACACCTCGTGGAGCACGTCGTCCTTCTCGTACTGCCCGCGCGGCGGTTCGCGAATGAAGAATGCCGCAACGGCCACGATCGTGACCGGGAGTCCCAGCAACAAGAACGCCCAGCGCCAGCCCTCTGAACCGCCGACCGCAACCGCGATACCGCCGGCAAGGACGGGACTCGCCAATCCGAAGCCGTGGCCGATCTGGTTGTTGAGCGCCGACATGCGGGCGCGAACGCCGATCGGATAGTTGTCGGCGATCAATGAACCGTGAACCGGGATGGTGTTGGCCTTGGCGATACCGGTGAAGAACCGCGTCCAGAAGAGCATGAACGCGCTGACCGCCAAGCCCGACAGGACGACGAAGAACCCGAAGAACAGGCTTGAGAAGCCGACGATCGGCGCGCGCTTGACGCGATCGGCGAGCCAACCCATCGGGACCGCGCCGAGTACGAAGAACGCGAGCGACGCACCTGTGATGAAGGTGATCGCGCCCTCGCTGATGCCAAAGGTGTCCCGGATCTCGGGCGCGAGCACGCTCATCGCCGCGCCCTCGAGCTCGTCGAGCGAGTTCAACATCGTCAGGACGACGAACATGTAGGCGCCGCCGGCCGCGAATCCTTGCTTCAGAGTCAGCGGCTCGGACTGGACGCCAGGGAGGAGGTCGTCGGGGAAGATCACCTGCTCGCGGGACTTTGCCTGCGCGGCTTCTCGGGCCTCTTCCTCGTCGAGGACGGCGGCGGCGAGCGCGGCAGCGCCGAGAGGGGCGTCGCCGCTCTGGTTCTCGCTGTCGGTTGCCACCGTCACCCCCCGATCCGGTCGGGCCGGAGCGTAACCGTCCCTGACACGTACGTCAGTAGTTACGCGGCGCGGCGTGGACGAACCCAAAGCCTTCTTTCTCACCGCCGATGTGCACCGCTACCTGGTCGAACACGGGACACCACCCGACGACGTCCAGCGCGACCTCATCGAGGAGACGCGCGCGCTCGGACCGGTCTCCGGCATGCAGATCGCGCCCGAGCAGGGCGCGTTCATGACAATGCTCGCAGGTGATGGGTGCGAAGCGCGCCGTCGAAGTCGGTACGTCCACCGGGTACTCGTCACTGGCCATTGCTCGTGGGTTGCCCCGCGACGGCCTCACCCTCCTCCGCAAGAAAGACACCACAAGGATGCGTCGATAGCCCACACCACGTGTGGGCTATCGACGCATCCGTCTTACATGCCTCGGAGCATTTTGTAGTAGGGGGCCATCTTTTCGCGGGTGGAGTCGGGGAGCGGGACGATCTCGCCCAGTTGCTTGGCGCCCCAGATGATTTCGGCGGTCAGCTCCACGAGGTTGGCGATCTTCAGCGCGTCCTTCGGCGACTTCCCGACGGTGAGCAGACCGTGGTTGGCCATGAGCACCGCAGCGCGGTCGCCGACCCACTTCGACACCTCGTCCGCGAGTTCCTGCGAACCGGTGAATTCGTAGCTTGCGACGGGGACGTCGCCGCCGACGAACACTTCGACCTCTTCGATGACACACGGGATCGGTGTTCGGGTCAGCGCGAACATCGTGCAGAACTTGGCGTGGCAGTGGATGACGGCGTGCACGTCGTCGTACGCCTTGAGGCATGCGAGGTGCAGCATCTTCTCGGTCGTCGGGCCGTTCTTACCTTCGAGGACGTTCGCGTCGAGGTCGGTGACGACCAGGTCGTCGAGCGTCATCGTCTCGTACGGCAGCGACGACGGTGTGAGCACCACGTTGCCGTCGGGCAACCGGGCCGAGAAGTTGCCCGCGGTGCCGTGCACCAGGTTCGTGCGCAGGCTCTCCTGCGCGACCCACAACAGCTCGGCCTTGATCTCGTCGGCAGTGCCTTTTACGCCTGCCACTAGTCCAGAACCTCCGGGTTCACGCAGTTCACGGGTTTCTCGCCCGCATAAATGCGCGCGACATCGTCGGCGATCAGCTTCGAGTGGATCGCCTCGGTGTCGTACGTCGCACCACCGATGTGCGGTGTGAGCACGACGTTGGTCATCGCGCCGATCGGGTGGCCTTCGGCTAGGCGTTCGCCCTTGAAGTGGTCGAGGCCCGCACCGGAGAGATGGCCGGATTGGAGTGCGGCCGTGAGTGCGGTCAGTGAGTGCAGCTGGGCCCGGGCCGAGTTCACGTAGATGGCCCCTTCGGGCATGAGGGCGAACTGCGGCGCGTCCATCATGCGTTCGGTTTCGGGCGACACGGCCGCGTGCATCGACACGACGTCGCACTCGGGCAGCATCTCGTCGAGATTCTTGTGTGTCGCCTCCGGGTTGTACGGATCGAACGAGAGCACCCGCATGCCGATCCCTTCGAGCCGCCACTTCGTTGCGCGCCCGACTGCTCCGAGTCCGACGATGCCGGCGGTGCGGCCCGCGAGTTGCCACGCCCGGTAGCGCTGGTACGGGATCTTCCCGTCCTTGAACACCTGGTTCGTGCGGACGTCCTGGTCGGCCGGGAGCACCGACCGGTTGACGGCGAACAGCAGGGCCAGCGTCATCTCGGCCACCGCGTCCGCGTTGCGACCCGGTGCCCGCAGCACGGGAATGCCCGCCTTGGACGCCGCCGCAACGTCGACATTGGTGGGATCGCCTCGGCACGTACCGATGACACGCAATGGCCGGTCGAACACCGGGCCGTCGACGAAGTCTGCCTCGACGATGAGGATCTCGGCGCCCGTCTCGTCGATCAGGGCCGCGAGTTTCTCGCCGTCGAGGATCCGCAGCGGTACGTGGTCGATCCACGGGTCGACGGTGACGTCGGCGAGACCGTGCAGGGTCTCGAGTCCTTCACCGCGGAACGGCGCAGTGACCAGCGCCTTCGGGCGTGCCGCCAACGGTGTCTCCTCTACGAGCGGGACGCCATCCTCGCGCGTCGCTGACGGTGACGTCAGGTTCGGCCGCGCGCGGCCCACGCCCACGCTGCAATCCATCCGAGTGGCATCGCGGCGCCGTAGAAGCTGGGCAGCGCGAACACGATGGGCACCGCGACCGCGACGTACACGAGCGTGCCGACGAACCATCCGGCCCACGCGGAGCGGCCGCGTCGCGCGTACAGGAAGGCGGCGCCCGCGCCCGCCGGGATCGTCGTTGCGATCGCCATCGCGGCGAGGACGGCGAGGATCACGGCGACTTCTTCCGGCGAGAACTCGATCGGGCCGGCGAGCAACTGGTTCATGCCGTCAAGCTTCGACGCCGCGACGTCCGGGCAAAAGGGGGTAACGGCCCCATCGTCCGCTGGGGAGAAACCTGACTACCGTGTCAGGTTTGGGCCGTACCACGGAGGACCTCATGCCCATTCATTACGCGGCGGACGAGGACCACGTCGTCCTCATCACGATCGACCGGCCCGAGGCCCGCAACGCCTGCGATATGGAGCACTTCAAGCTGCTGCGGGAGGCGTGGGAGCGGTTCGAAGCCGACGACGATGCGTGGGTCGCGATCATCACGGGTGTCGGGGAGGCGTTCTTCTCCGGGGCCGACCTGAAGACCTACATCCCCGAGATCACGAAGTTCCAGAAGCGCATCGCCGAGGAAGGCATCACCGAGGTCGACGGCTACCGGCTCGACGACGGCACCCGGTCGGTGCTGCGCAACTGGCCGCTCTACAAACCGATCATCGCCGCGGTCAACGGGTTCTGCACCGCGGGCGGGATGGAGATGCTGGGCGGCACCGATATCCGCATCGCGTGCCCGGAAGCGAAGTTCGCGGTCATGGAGCCCAAGCGTGGCCTCTTCGCGGGTGGCGGCACCACGGTCCGGTTGCCGCGCCAGATTCCGTGGGCCCAGGCCATGGAGTTCTTGCTGTGTGCCGATCTCATCCCCGCCGAGCGGGCGTACGAGATGGGTCTGCTGAACGCGGTCGTGCCGAAAGAACGACTCCTCGACAAGGCCCGCGAGTACGCCCGGCGCATCATCGAGAACGCGCCCCTCGCGGTGCAGGCGACGAAGCAGAGCGCGCTGCTCGGCCTGTACGTCGACGAAGACGCGATCAAACAACTCCGGGAGGCGGCCAAGGCCTTGAAAGGGGCGCTCTCCGGCATCGACGCCGACGACCCGACGACGAGCAAGGCCGCGATCGCGACGAGCATCGAGGTGCTCGAAGGATTGGGCAAGAACCTGCGCACCGCATTCGAGAAGGAGTCGCGCATCTCGAGCACGATCTTCCAGACCGAAGACGCCAAGGAGGGCCCGCGCGCGTTCGCGGAGAAGCGCAAGCCCAACTGGCAGGCTCGGTGAGCGCGATCGACCCGAAGGCGCCGTGCATCATCGGTGTCGCGCGACACACGTGGCACCCGGCCGAGACGGGGGAGCAGGGCGCGCCCGAACCGCTGGAAATGTGGGAGCGCGTCGCTCGCGAGGCGGCCGCCGACTCCGGCGCCGCGAACCTGCTCGACGCGCTCGAGAGCGTGCAGCTCGTCTACTGCCAGACCTGGCAGTACGACGCTCCGGTCGACCGGCTCGCCGAACGCCTCGGGATCGAGCCGAAGCACCGCCACTACTCGGGCATCGGCGGTACGACGGGCCAGCAGCTCGTCGACGCGACCGCGGAGCGCATGCTCGGGGGCGAACTCGACCTCGCCCTGATCGCGAGTGCCGAGGCGCTCGGTACCCAGCGCGCGTACAAGAAGCGCGGCGACCGGTACCCGTACTCGTTCAAGCCCGACGAGAAGCGCCCGTTCCCGTGGGAGTCGCCGCCCGACCCGGTCGAGGTCGCGCACGAGGTGTTCCAGGCCTGGCTCACGTTCGCGGTGTTCGACAACGCCCGGCGGGCCCGGCTCGGCGTCGGTCTCGACGACTACCGCGCCGCCCTCGGCGACATGCTCGCACCGATGACACAACTGGCCGCCGCCAGCCCGCACGCCTGGTTTCCCGTCGCCCGCACGCCATCTGAGATCGCCGACGTAACCGCCGACAACCGCATGGTCGGCTACCCGTACACCAAGTACATGGTCGCGGTGATGGACGTCGACATGGCTGCGGCCGTGATCGTCGCCACGCACGAACGCGCCGACGCGCTCGGTGTACCCGCCGACCAGCGCGTCTACCTCCGCGGCTTCGGCTACGCGACCGATCCCGTCCTCGTCGCCGCGCACCCGGACATGAGCCGGTCGCCGGCGATGGAAGCCGCGTCGGGCGCGGCGCTGCAGGCCGCGGGTCTCGGAATCGATGACGTTGCGTATCTCGACCTCTACTCGTGCTTCGGCAGTTCTCTGAATTTCGCGTGCGACGCGTTGGGAATTGCACCCACCGACCCGCGCGGGCTCACCGTCACCGGAGGCCTCCCGTACCACGGCGGCCCCGGCAGCGGGTACCTCGTGCACTCGATCGCGGCGCTGGTCGAGCGCCTGCGCGACGATCCGGGAACGTACGGCCTCGTCAGCGGGGTGGGCATGCATATGACCAAGCACGCGTTCGGCGTGTACTCCACGACCGCCGGACGAATCGCGCCCGGTGACTCTGTGGCCCTTCCGGACCAGACGCCCGTCGTCGCGGAGTGGGACGGTGACGCCACGGTCGCGGCGTACTCGGTCGTCCACGGCCGCGCCGGCGGCCCCGAGTGGGCGCTCGTCGTATGCGACCTCCCGGGCGGCGCCCGCACCTACGCGAAGCTGCTCGACGGCCCCCGCCTGGCGGCAGCCGAACGGGAGGAACTGGTCGGGAATTCCGTCCGTCTGGAAACGGTTACCTCGGCGACAACATTCGGCCCAGAAGCACGCGTGAATGTTCTGACCTGACGATATTCGTTAGGGTCTCGTCGATTCGGTTCTTTGGTAACGGGCGACCGGGGGAGATGACGTGAAGTCGATGAAGCGCGCGTTCGCGACGCGGATCGTGGTTGCCGGGTTGGCCGTGGCACTCGTCGGCGCCGCGTGCAGCAGCGGCGACGACGACGATGACGCGGCCGGTGGTGACGACGACGACACGACCGAAACGACGGTTGCCGCCGAAGAAGGCGAACCCGTCGACGGTGGCGAGATCAGCTACGGCATAGAGGCCGAGAGCGACGGGCTCAACCCGACCGCGAACCGGTTCGCCGTGAGTGGTTCGCTGATGGGCACGGCGATCTTCGACACGCTCGCGAAGTTCGACACCGAGGGCATCGCCCAGCCGTACCTCGCCGAGTCGCTGACGCCGAGCGACGACTTCATGCACTGGACGATCAAGCTCCGTGCCGGAGTCGTGTTCCACGACGGGACACCGCTCACGTCGGAGGCCATTCAAGTTGGCGTTGAGGGCCAACTCGCCGACCCGCTGATCAGCATCGCCGTGCGTCCGGTGCTCGACGAAGCCGAACCGGTGACGATCGTCGACGACCTCACCGCGACCATCAACACCAGCCGGCCGCTGCCGTACTTCCCCAACTACATGACGACCCAGCTCGGCATGATCGCGTCGCCCACGTGGATCCAGGCGGCGGCGGCCGACACGTCACTCAACCAGGAGCCGGTCGGTACCGGTCCGTTCATGATCGACAGCCGTCAGCTCAACATCCAGACCGCCGTCGTGAAGAACCCGAACTACTGGCAGGCAGGGCTCCCGCACCTCGACGCGATCACGTTCGTGGTATCGACCGACCCCCAGGCGCGGGCCCAGAGCTTCACGGCCGGCGACCTCGACATGATCCACACGACGAGCGACGAATCGGTTGTCGAGTTCCGCGAGAACGACGACATCCAGCTGTTCGAGGACGAGTTGGGTGAAGAGACGTTCGTCATGCTGAACACCTCGAAGCCGCCGTTCGACGACATTCGGGCCCGCCAGGTGATCGCACGCGCGACCGACCGCGAGCAGATGATCGACTTGCTGGGCTCGGGCATCCTCACGATCGCGAACAGCATGTTCCACCCCGAGAACCGGTGGTACACGCCGATCGACAACTTCCCCGCCTACGACATCGCCGAGGCGGCGGCGATCGCGGCCGCCTACTGCGCCGACGTCCCCGATCAGTGCGACGGCGAAAAGATCAAGTTCGAGTACAAGACCACGCCGAACGTCGACAACGACCTGATCTTCCAAGCCCTGTCCGAAATGTGGGGCGACGTCGTCACGGTCACCAAGGTGCCCGTCGAGCAGGCGGCCTTCATCACCGAAGCCGCGGTCGGCAACTACAACGCGGTGCTGTGGCGGCAGTTCGGCGCCACCGACCCCGACTCCGACATGCTCTGGCTCGACTCCGAGAGCATCGGGGCGATCTCGGTGAACTGGCCGCGGATCGACGACCCGGAGATCGACGGCTGGCTCGACGAGCAGCGCATCGGCACCGACTTTGAGGCGCGCCGGGCGCTGTGGGCCCAGATCAACGAGAAGCTCAACGAAGACCTCGTCTACATCTGGTTGAACCACACGCTGTGGGCCGTCGCCGCGCAGGACAACATCCACGGACTCCAGGGGCAGATGTTCCCTGATGTCGAGGGCGAAGTTGAGCCGTTCAGCAACGGTCGCAACGAGTTCGTCTCGATGTGGGTCGACGGCTGATCGTCGGCACGCGCTGCGCGCGACGAGGGCCGCCTGTCGGGGCGACCCTCGCGCATGTATATTTCCGGAACTGACACCGAGTGTGACATCGGTCACACTTTGCGCTCAGGGTGAGTTGTCGGCCTCCACGGTGAGGACGACCCATGACAGGGGGAAAACACGTGAGGAAGTCGGGCGTCAGCATTCGAGCAAGCCGGTGGGCGCGCCTCGTCGTCGTGCTCATGAGCCTTTCGTTGCTCGCCGCCGCGTGTGGCGGCGGAGACGACGACGATGACGACGGTGGCGGAGGGAGCGACCCGACGACCGAAACCGCGTCCGATCCCGAGGACGAAGGCGAACCGGTCGACGGCGGCGACCTCGTCTACGGCATCGAAGCCGAAAGCGACGGGCTGAACCCCACGACCAACCGCTTCGCGATCGCGGGCGTCGAGATGGGCCTCGCGGTCTTCGACCCGCTGACTGCATTCGACGAAGCGGGCGTCGCGCAGCCGTACTTGGCCGAGTCGCTGACACCGAACGAGGACTTCTCGGTGTGGACGATCAAGCTTCGTGCGGGAATCGTGTTCCACGACGGCACGCCGCTTACGTCCGAGGCCATCAAGGTGCACTTCGAGGGCATCCTCGCCGACCCGCTGACGTCGCTCGTGCCCAAGCAGATCTTCGGTAGCGCGAACCCGGTCACGATCGTCGACGACCTGACCGCGACGGTGACGATGGCCGGTTCGGTCGCGACGTTCCCCGCGTGGCTGACGGCGCAGTTCGGCATGATCGCTTCGCCGACGTGGATCGCGGCGGCCAAGGAAGATGCCGCGCTCAACCAGGAGCCCGTCGGTACCGGTCCATTCACGATCGACAGCCGCCAGCTCAACACGCAGACGAAGTTCGTGAAGAACCCGGACTACTGGCAGGAAGGCCTGCCCCACCTCGACTCGGTCACGTTCATCATTGCCACCGACGGTCAGGCCCGGAACCAGAACATGCAGGCCGGCGACCTCGACATGATGCACACGACGAACCCCGAGCACCTCAACGAATACATCGAAGACGACGGCTTCGACGAGTACATCGACGAGTTGAACGAAGAAACGTTCCTCATGATGAACATGACGAAGCCGCCGTTCGACGACGTGCGCGTGCGTCAGGCGCTTGCTTACGGCCTCGACCGCGAGACGGTCATCGAACTCAACGATGCCGGCTTCGGCACTATTGCCAACGGGCTCTTCCACCCGGACAACCTCTTCTACACCGAGGTCGACAATTTCCCGCAGTACGACCCGGCGATGGCGCAGAGCCTGATCGACGAGTACTGCACCGACGTGCCGGCCGAGTGCGACGGCGGGAAGATCACGTTCGAGTACAAGACCACGCCGAGCCCCGACAACGACCTGTTCTTCCAGACGGTCCAGGAACTCTGGTCGCCGTTGGCCACGATCTCGAAGATCCCGGTCGAGCAGGCCGCGTTCATCACCGAAGCCGCGGTCGGCAACTACGAGATGGTGCTGTACCGCCAGTTCGGCGCCCTCGACCCCGACTACGACGGTGCGTTCATCGACCAGCGGTCGCTCGGCGCGATCTCGATTAACTGGCCCCGTCTCGACAACGACGAGATCCAGGCCCTGTTGCTCCAGCAGCGTGAAGAAGGCGAC
>Ga0163150_10004273_pt1 | contig 19277 bp, 21 predicted proteins | sample OliLakLV19P2IB_FD_148628 | JGI IMG/M metagenome (GOLD analysis project Ga0163150, IMG submission 148628) | Freshwater microbial mat bacterial communities from Lake Vanda, McMurdo Dry Valleys, Antarctica - Oligotrophic Lake LV.19.P2.IB | ecosystem: Environmental > Aquatic > Freshwater > Lake >...
CATCAGGCGCTCGCTCTTGTCGTAGTCGCCGTACGGGGTGGCCTCGCCTTAGGCTTCGCGCAATAATCAAATAACTAACTTTTCTTCTTTGTCGGCAAGAGCACAAAGTTCCATTCACCATGAAAGCTGGCCGGCTCGAGATTGAGTGAGGCCAGCTCGGCGTCGGTGATCTTGATGCCCGTCGGGTACTTGCCGCGATCCAATTCGGCGCGGATCTTCAAGCCTGCTCGTGTCGAGGTGTTGGCGATCAGATTGACAAAGACTTCGTGACTCACCAAAGGCCACAGTGGATACTTCCAATGACAGCGCCCACACATCCTTCCCGCCAGGCACTGTGGAACGACATCAAGGACTGCAAGTTCGCGATGTTCACCATCCGCCACGCCAACGGTCATCTGCATTCGCGGCCGATGACAATGCAGAACACGACGCTCGATGCCGACAATAGCCTTTAATTCTTCATGTCCAGAAAGAGCGACCCCGTTGCCGAACTCGCCGCCGAGCCCTCGGTCAACGTCGCCTACTCGCCCCCAGGTGACGCCTGTTGGATCTCGGTCACCGGGACGGCGCTGGTCATCGAGGGTGGCGACAAGTCGAAGTCCTTGTGGAACCGATCAGCCGACGCCTGGTTTTCCGGCGGCCCGACCGACCCTGATCTCGCCGTTGTCCACGTGCACATCGTCCATATAAGCGAATGGGAGGCCGGTGCCGACTCCGACTCCCGGCCAGCGCTGCGTAGCGAGGACGTCGGCTTCCGCCCGTGCCGGACCGGCGCCCATCCCCGCGCTTTGCGCACCCCCAGGAGAATTCCATGAGCACCACGACACGCATTGCAGCAGGTAGCCCCTTTCCGACGATGATCTGGCCACTGGCCGGTGGGGGCGACCTCACCCTGGCCGACGACAAGGGCTGGCGCCTGCTCGTCGTCTATCGCGGCAAGCACTGCCCGCTCTGCAAGAAGTACCTCGCGACCCTGAACGACAAGCTGCAGGAATTCGAAGCCGCCGGCATCAAGGTCGCCGCGGTTTCCGCTGATCCGCGCGAGAAGGCCAAGACCGAGGTCGAGGAAGAAGGCTGGCGCTTCCCGGTGGCCTACGACATGAGCCTCGAGCAGATGCGCGAACTCGGCCTCTACATCTCCGATCCGCGGTCACCACAGGAGACCGACCGTCCTTTCGCCGAACCCGCGACCTTCGCGATCAATCCCGACGGCAACGTGCAGGTCGTCGACATCTCGAATGCGCCGTTTTCGCGGCCGGATCTCGCGTCACTGCTGTCCGGGTTGAAGTTCATCCAGGAAAAGCATTACCCGGTCCGGGGCACCAAGGCCTGACGCCACGACGCGCCCGGAGCTCGTTCTCCGGCTTTGTCACGCAGGCAGCATCGCCCCATCGGCCGCAGTCTGCCAATGCAGCAGCGCGCCGTGCCACCGTCGTCTTGTCCTACAGCCGTTTAGGCCTCGGTCGGGCTGCGTGCTGCTTCATCGCGCGGCAACGTGTAGTGCGTTCGGAGCAAAAGCGCACACGAGGAGCAAAACGGTGCAACCACATACGCTGAACGTCAATAACATCCGGATGACGTGGTTTGAGCAGGGCGAAGGTTTTCCGGTCGTTCTCGTTCACGGCATTCCCACGTCGCCTGCCCTTTGGCGCCGCGTAGTGCCGAAGCTTCCAGATGCGCGATGTATCGCTTGGGAAATGATCGGCTACGGCGGTTCCAGGGTCCAAGGACGCGGGCGCGATATCTCGGTCGCGAAACAGGCGGACTACCTCGCCGACTTCATGGATGCAATTGGAATCTCGCGCGCGATATTGGGAGGACATGACCTCGGCGGTGGCGTAATACAAATCCTTGTTGCGCGTCGTCCCGACCTTTGTGCCGGATTGATGCTGACCAATTCGATCAGCTACGATTCCTGGCCTATTCCCAGTGTGAAGGGCTTGCGCGCGATCAGCGGCTTGCTGCGCCGCCTGCCGCCGGCAGCACTCCAGCAGATCCTTAAAATGATGTTTATGCGCGGCCATGATACGAGCTCGCAGGCCGACGAAGCCATGCGTATTCATGGCCCACTCTATGCATCGCGTTTCGGCCCCGATGCCTTTGTGCGGCAGATCAGGTCGCTCGAGGTGTACGACACGCTCGCCGTATCCAATCGATTGGCTGAACTCAACGTGCCTGCACGCATTGTGTGGGGTGAGGCCGACCCTTTTCAGAAAATTGAGTACGGCGAACGCCTCGCCCTTGATCTGGGAGCAACACTGCACCGAATTCCGGAAGGTAAGCACTTTACCCCGGAAGATCACCCGGAAGCCGTCGCCCAGGCTTTACGCGAACTGCTGGCCGAAGTCCCTTTGATTCAGGCGATTGGCCTGACCCCATCCAGCGAAGGAGCACGTCAATGACACCCGCATCGCAATACCTGTACGACCACGTTACAACGAAGGTGCTTATGGACGATATGTCGTTCGGCGACGATGCGCCGCGACCCGGCGATCGCCTTCCCGAATTCGATCTTCCGACTGTCGATGGTGATCGGATCAGTACACGAGACTTCGTTGGCCACAAGCCCCTGTTGCTTATCACCGGATCCTACTCGTGCCCGATGACGGCCAGCTCCGATCCGGTCCTCAAGGAGTTCTACAACGAATTCGGCAACGACATTGCCTTTGTGATGGTTCAGGTGCGCGAAGCGCACCCCGGCGAGCACAGCGAACAGCCGCACAGTATGGAGGAAAAGCTCAAGTATGCGAAAGCGCTCAAGGTGCGCGACGAGCTACCGTGGCCCATTGTCATCGATGAAGCCGATGGGGGGCTGCATCACGCCCTGGATGAGAAGCCGAACGCGCTCTGGCTGACCGATCGCGACGGTGTGATCATCTACCGTGCGTTATGGGCGGGCGACGACACCGGACTGGAACAGGCACTCGATGCAGTGTGCCGCAATCGTGTCCCGGCCTTGCAGGACAGTAGCCGCCGCATCGTGCCCATGGCAATGGGTGTCGGCAAGATGCGCGAGATGACACTGCAGTCTGGTCCCCGCGCTGCGCATGATATGTGGCGCGCAGCGCCCCCTATGGCGGCGATGGCTTGGTTGGCCGACCTTTACCGACCGTTGCCACCGAAGTGGCGCACGGTCGCGGCCGTAGCCACACTCGGCGTGGGCGTCACCGCAATCGCCTGGCTACTGAAAAAGCCGCGCAACCGCTGATCTGAGCACGACACACCCATTCCAGAATTTTCATGCAGGCTATCGGAACGACGACGCCGCTCGCCCATTCGTGGGAACACCGTCGGCAGCGGCCATGCACCGCTCGCGTTGCGCGCCGACTGGCAGGAGCAACTGCGCCGCCGCCACGACGAGCCGGGCTTTCGGCACGTGCGCTTTCACGGCCTGCTCTCTGACGACATCGGCGCGCTCATCGATCACGACGGAGAGCTTCTCTATTCGTTCTTCAACGTCGATCGGATCTTCGACTTCCTCGTCTCCATCGGCATGAATCCTTTAGTCGAACTGTGCTTCATGTCCGAGGCGTAGGCGTCCGGGGGCAAGACAACGCCGTCGATGCTTGGGTCGCCCTCCCAGACAGGGAAGTCGACAGGTGTTCCTGCTCCGCTGTCCGCGCTGCGGTGCCGACATGCGCATCATCGCCCCACCCGCCCCGGACTTCGTCTTCGATCAGCGCATCGCCTTGTCGTCAGGCCTCCGCGCGCGCCGCCATGGCGCGGCGTGGGAACGACTCGCGCCGGCCACGGCCTACCGCCTGCAGCCTGCCAGTAGCGCTGCGCTACGCCGGAGATCGTCTGGCAGGCCGAAGGGGTGCTGCTGGTACGACCCGCCGGGCGCGTCACCTGGGCGTCGCTTTCCTGTTCGGGTTGCGCGTTCATGGACCGTTGTGCCGATGGTGGCACGCTGGCCGACGCGGCCGATGCGGCACTTCGGGTGGACCCGAAGGCCGACCTTTCCCGGTTGATGGCGCAGCTGTTGAACGCGGGTGCGTTCTCGCGGCTGGCGCTGCACCCCTTGTGAGCAAAGGAGTCTTGCCAATGAACACCCTGACGTCGACTGCCGAAGCCGGTGCCAGCACCGGACCGCGAGGCGTGTTGAATCGCTGCGCCGATGCCCTGTCGCGTCTTGTCCCCGACTCGCTGCTGGCACTGGCCGCGCGATTTGCCATCGCCGGAATCTTCTTCCAGTCCGGGCGCACCAAGGTCGACGGTTTCCTGACCGTGACCGAAGGCACCTACAGCCTGTTTCGCGAGGAATTCAAGGTGCCGCTCATTCCTCCGGAGATCGCCGCGCATCTCGCGACCTACGCCGAGCACCTGTTTCCACTACTGCTGGCGCTGGGACTGTTCACCCGCTTCTCGGCGCTGTCGCTGCTGGGCATGACCGCGGTAATCCAGATCTTCGTCTACCCGTCGGCCTGGCCGACGCACCTTGCCTGGGCCGGATTGCTGCTGTACTTGATCGGGCGCGGCGGCGGCGCGCTGTCCCTGGACCGGGCGCTGGGCATCAAGTAGTTATAGCCACTGCCCGGCGCAGCAATGCGCCGGGCGCCGGAAACTTCCCCGGTCAGACTTCGCCGACGTACTCGCCGCGCGCCGGGTAGTTCTTGGCAATGGCGAAGTCCAGCGCACCGATCAGTTCGTCGAAATGCGGACGGGCGAAGGGCATCGTCTGCACCGCGGCGTAGTAGAGCGTGCCATCCGGACGCATGATGAACACGCCGGGCTCGGCAAACAGCGCCGGTTCCTCGACGCCGATCGAGGTCAGGCCACGCGAGGTGCTGATCGACAGGCCCCACTCGCGCGCACTGGCGAGCGTGAAGTCGTAGCCCATGCGCAGGTCGGGGGCGCTGAGCTTGTCGGCCATCGCCCTGGCGCGCTCCTGGGTGTCACTGGAAATCGCCACGACGCTGACGCCACGCTTGCCGAATTCCGGCAGCAACCGGCCGAGTTCGAGCAGGTACTTGGTGCAGATGGGGCAATGCAGGCCCCGGTAGAAGACCACCAGCGCGAAATGCTCCGGTTTTTCCGCGGCGAGATCGTACTTGCCGTGATCCAGCGCCGCGGCCGTACCCACGATCCCCAACTCGCCGATGCCCTTGACGCCGAGTGGGTTCACATAGTCGTCGCGCTCACCGAGCATCGCGACCCTGACTTCGCGGATGTCGGCGTTCACCGGCACCAGGTATTCCGCGATGTCGGTGTTCAGGAAGCGCGCGCGGGCGTGATCGACCAGCGTGTGTTCATGCAGCGCGGAGCTGATGCCCCAGATCATCCCCCCCATCAACTGGCTATGCGCCGTCTTGCGGTTCAGGATGTTGCCGGCGGCAAACGCGCCGTGAATCCGCGGTACGCGAATTTCGCGCGTCCAACGGTGGATCCGCACTTCGACGAACTGCGCGCCGAAGGCGAACATCGCGTGCGACTTCGTGACCGGCCCGGCGACGCCGTAGCCGCCCTTGTAAGTCGTGCGCAGCGCCTGTTCCGTCAGGTCGGGGTGGGCGTACTCGCCGGTCGCGGCGGCCTCGCCGCGCGGCGTCGCCTTCAGCGCCTCGAGCAGACTCATGTTCTGACCGCCGCCCGCCTTCAGCATGCCGTTGTCGAGCGTGACGTTGGCCGGATCGATGCCGGACAGCGGCGTGTCCTTGATGCGGGAAACGGTGCGCGCGATCTCCGCGGCGAGATTGATGCACGCCAGATGGACGGCCGATCCGGCGCTTGCCGACGTCACCGAGCCACCCGAGATCGGCGCGAGCGGCAGGTTCGAGTCACCCATCAAGACCTCGACCGCGTCGACCGGCAAACCGAGTTGCGCCGCGGCGATCTGCCCCATGATTGTGTAGGCGCCGGTGCCTACGTCGTGCGCCGCGAGTTCGACCACCGCATGGCCGTTGCCGTACATGCGAATGCGCGCTGCCGACGGCGCCACCGCGGTCGGATAGGTCGAGGTGGCGCAGCCGTAGCCGACCCGCCAGTCGCCGTCGGTCATCGACCCCGGCGCCGCGCTGCGGCCGGCCCAGCCGAAGCTTTTCGCGGCGGCATCGTAGCAAGCCATCAACGACCGCGAGGAGAACGGCACGTCGGCCACCGGATGCCGATCGGTATCGTTGACACGGCGCAGTTCGACCGGGTCCATGCCGAGCTTGATCGCGAGCTCGTCCATCGCGGACTCGAGCGCGAAGAAGGTCTGCATCTCGTTGGGCGCGCGCATGAAGCCGGGCGTGTTGGTGTCCGAACGCGCGAGGCGCTATGCGTCGCGTGCCGTTCGCCGATGTCGCGAGCACCACCGCGTCAAATGCGATCAGCGCCTGCGCCCAGTCGCCCGGATACATCGCAACGCACTGCGTCGAGCCGCCGAGAATGGCATGCAGGTGGGTGCGCCCGCCGTCGAGGGCCGCGCAGCCGGAACCCGGACGGCGCTTGTTGCAGGCATAGGAGGTGTCGCGGTAGTACGGGCAACGGGTGCGCTGCAGGATGTTGCCGCCCAGGCGCGCCGAGTTGCGCAGTTGCGGCGATGCAGCCTTCCACAGTGACTCGGTCAGCGCCGGGCAGACCTTGCGCAGCGCCGCGTCGTCGGCCACATCGGCCATGCGCGCGAGCGCACCGAAGCGCAAACGGCGCTCGCCGATCTGATGGCCCTGCAACTCCGCGATGCCGGTGATGTCGACCAGCCCGATCGGCGTGACCACGTCGAGCTTGAGAAGATCGACCATCGTCGTGCCGCCGGCCAGCACCTGCCAGCCCTCGTTCGCACCGAGAGTCTTGACCGCATCCTGCAGCGTCTTCGGGCGGTGGTACGAAAAGTTCAGCATGTTCAGCCCTTGCGCGCGTCTCGTACCATTTCCACGGCCGCGACGATGTTCGGATAGGCCGCGCAGCGGCACAGGTTGCCGCTCATGTACTCGCGGATCTCGTCGGCCGTGCCGGCGTGCCCTTCGTCGATGCAGGCCACGGCCGACATGATCTGGCCGGGCGTGCAATAACCGCACTGGAATGCGTCCTTCTCGGCGAACGCCTTCTGCATCGGGTGTAGCGCCCCGGCCGGTCCGGCGAGGCCTTCGATCGTGACGATCTTCGCGCCGTTGGCCGCCACCGCAAGCACCAGGCAGGCGTTGGTCCGGCGCCCATCCAGCAGCACGGTGCATGCGCCGCACTGGCCGTGATTGCAGCCGATCTTGGTACCGGTCAGGCCGAGCGTGTCGCGCAACGCCTCGACGAGCGTGGTGCGCGGCTCCACCGACAGCATGCGTTGCTTGCCGTTGACCGACAGCTTGATGGTTGCGCGCGCATTGGCGGGAACGAAATCGGCCAGTTTCGGTAGGGCCTTCGCCTGTGTCGGCGTCTGTGCCGACACGCCGTGTGCAAGCAAGCCGATCGATGCGGTGCCGGCCGCGGTTCCGCGCAGGAAGTTTCGACGCGCTTCGCTGGGGATCTTCGTTCGGTATGACATGTTCATGGCTCCAGTAAATCGATGGCGCCAGCCGCGCGCCACCTTCAGTAAATCGATGGCGCCAGCCGCGCGCCACCTTCAGTTGCATCCCCGGAAATCGCGCGGTAGGCGACCCGCACTCATCAGCAGGGTCGACATGTTCCTCATCGCGCAGGGGACGATGTACAGGCAATGACTGCGACTGAGGTGCGGACAGTGACAGTCATCGCGTACGCGACGCATCGGCGCGATCCCTCCTTGCCTGTCGGCCTTCTTCCTACACGGCCGCGCGGAGACGTGGCGCTTGCCGCGCGTAATCCCGGGAATCGGTGTTTCGCCTACAACGCTGCGAGTACGCAGGTAATACGGTGACGCGAGATCAGGGTTCAGGCTATTGCAGGAAACGAGCCCCGCCTCCCTTCGCTCCGGTTTACTGGTGCTCGGCTATTACTTCGAAGAAAGTTACTTCACCTGCCAGGAGAATCCACGTGGAATTAGCTGTCGAGCGAATCCATCACCGGGCGCTTTATCCCGTCCATGCGTTCCTTCTTGCGGCAACGGTACCGCTGTTCCTTGGCACCCTGCTTGCCGACACCGCGTATTGGTCGACCTTTCAGGTGCAGTGGAAGAATTTCTCCTCGTGGCTGAACGTCGGTGGGCTTCTGTTCGGTGGCCTGACGCTGCTGTTCGCGCTCGTCGGCCTGCGTCATTCCTCGCTGCGCAGGGGGCGGTATCTCGCTTACGTCCTGCTGGTACTGGCGATGTGGGTGCTGGGCTTCTTCAATGCGCTGGTCCACGCCAAGGACGCGTGGGGGGTAATGCCCGAGGGCCTCGTGCTTTCGGTGATCGTCGCCCTGCTCGCATGCGCTGCGTGCTGGCTCGGCTTCTCCAGCCTGCGCACGGGAGGCACGCCATGAAGGCGGCGAACGCATTGACCGTACTGGCTCTGTCCACGCTGCTGGTGGCCTGCAGCACTGACCCGGAGCCCTTGCAGTACGGCGCCGAGCCAGCGCTCCCGAAACCGCAGCGCGAACTGCTTCCGGCCATGAACATCGCCGACCCGGTTGGCTGGGGTGAAGAGCGTCCTGTCGTGCCCACGGGCTACTCGATCACGCCCATCGCCACCGATCTCAAGGTGCCGCGCCACACGCTGCTGCTACCCAATGGCGACATCCTCGTGGCCGAAGGCAAGGGCGGCGGCGCGCCGAAGCTCCGGCCGAAGGATTTCATCGCCGGCTACCTGAAATCGAAGGGCACGACATCGGTCGAGAGCGGCGACCGCTTGACCTTGTTGCGTGACGCCGACGGCGACGGCACCTACGAGGGGCGAACGGTATATGCCGAAAACCTGAATGCCCCCTACGGCCTGGCGCTGGTCGGCAACCGGCTTTACGTGGCCAACCAGGATGCGCTGGTGCGGTTCGACTACCAGTCCGGCCAGACCCGTGCCAGTAGCCCGCCGGTCGAGGTGACGAAGCTGCCTTCGCAAATCAACCACCACTGGACCAAGGCGCTGACCGCCAGCCCCGACGGGCGCTTCCTCTACGTCGGGATCGGTTCCAACAGCAACATCACCGAGCGCGGAATGATCGCCGAGCATGACCGCGCGGTGGTGTGGCAGGTGGACGCGGAAACCGGCGCGCACAAGACATTTGCGTCCGGCCTGCGTAATCCGACCGCGCTGACCTTCCAGCCAGGGACCGACCAGTTATGGGCGGTAGTGAACGAGCGCGACGAACTGGGTCCCAACCTGGTGCCGGACTACCTGACCTCGGTTCGCGAAGGCGCGTTCTACGGTTGGCCCTACAGCTACTGGGGACAGAACATCGACACGCGCGTGCGCCCGCAAGCCCCGCAGAAAGTTGCTTCAGCCGTAAAACCCGACTATGCCCTCGGATCGCATGTCGCTCCGCTGGGCCTCGCCTTTTCCGAGCCTGCGATGGGTCCGCTGTTTGCCGATGGCGTATTCGTCGGCGAGCACGGCAGCTGGAACAGGGAAGAACCCAGCGGCTACAAAGTGGCGTTCGTGCCGTTCCGCGGTGGCCGACCCGCCGGCGCACCCATCGACTTCGTAACCGGCTTCATGGGGGCCGACGGCAAGACTCGGGGCCGGCCGGTTGGCGTGACCGTGGACCCGCGCGGCGCGCTGATCATCGCCGATGATTTGTCGAACACGATCTGGCGCGTGACACCGCGCTAGCGGCAGAAACTTGATGCAGACCAACCTCTTTGGCGCCGGATGCGCGAAAGAGAACTTTGAGGAGAACATCCATGATCAAGACCGTGATTGGTTCGTTCGACAGCTTCGCAGACGCGTCGCATGCGGCGAACGATTTGCGCGCGGCTGGCTTTCTGGACGACGACGTCAATATCGTCGCCAATAACATGCAGGCGACCGATGCCAACACGTCGCCCGCCGACGCAACCGATCGCGGTGCCGATTTCGTGGTGGCGCGCGACGGCACGGCCACGCCGCGCGAAGCCACGGCGACGCCGCGCGACGGCACGGCCACGCCACGCGAAGCCACGGCGACGCCGCGCGACGGCGAGGACGAAACGAACAAAGCCGCCACCGGCGCGATCGCGGGTGGTGCGCTGGGTGGTGCCGCGGGCGTCGCCGTGAGCCTCATGGGACTCGCCATTCCGGGTGTGGGCCCGATCCTCGCGGCCGGTCCCATTCTCGCGGCGCTCGCCGGCGCCGGCGCCGGAGCGGTGGCGGGCGGCCTGATCGGCGGGTTGACCGAACTCGGCGTGGCCGAACCCGATGCACAGAACTATGCCGAAGCCGTGCGCCGTGGCGGCACACTGGTCACCGTCCGGGCGGACCTATCGCGCGTCGACGAAACCAAACAAGTGATGCAACGCAATGGCGCCATCGACATCGACGATCGCGTCGTGCAATGGCAAAGCACGGGCTGGCAAGGCCACGATCCCGACGCCGAACCGTACTCCTTCGAGGAAGTGGAACGGGAGCGGGCGCGCCAACGCGAGCGACGCGGCTCCGAAACTTCGCTGCGGCGTTAGCCGTTGCAATGTCGGCCCCTGCGCGCAACCAATTCACCAACAGCTGGTTGCGCGCAGGGGAACCGGCCGATATGCGCACCGGCAGCTCGTAGTGCATCGATTTTCTTGACGGCGTCCGGGGGCTTCGATACCTTCGACATTCCCCGCCATTTCATCCTGCCCGTCGTGCTGGCTTTTTGCGTGGTCGGTGTGTTCGCTTCGAACAGCCGCATGGCCGAGGTCGTGTTCATGCTCGCCTTCGGTGGCCTCGGTTTCCTTATGGAGCGTGCCATGGCACCCATCGCGGCGATGTCCCCACCGGCCACGACTGAAAGTCCAGGACCAAGCCGAGCCACGGAGAAATCCCTTTGCACACCGAATTTCATGGCATCTATCCGATGCTCTACACCTTTTACGACGAAACCGGCGCGCTCGAACGCGGTGCCTTCGAACGGCAGATCGAAGCTTGCATTGCCGGCGGCGTGCACGGCATTGCGCTGCTGGGTATTGTCGGCGAATACAACAAGCTCGACGTGCGCGAGAAGATGCTGATCGTCGAGTGGACGATGGAAGCCGTGCGCGGGCGGCTGCCCGTCGCGGTCACGGTGAGCGAGCAGAGTGAACGCGGGCAAATCGACTTCGCGCGGGCCGTCGCCTCGCTCAAGCCGGATTGGCTGATTCTGCAACCTCCGGCGATTCGCAACGTGCCTGAGCGCGAATTCGTCCGGCTTTTCGGCGCGGTGGCGGACCAGGTCGATCTGCCGATCGCGATCCAGAACAATCCCGTCAACCTCGACATCGTGCTTTCGCCCGCTGCCTTGGTGCAACTCTAATCGCAGCCATCCGAACGTGTGCCTTCTCAAGGGCGAAGGTCCGATCCTGTACGTCCGCCGCCTGCTCGACGAGACCCACGGCGCCTTCCGCGTCTTCAACGGCCGGGGCGGGCTCGAATTGCCAGCGAGCGTGCGCGCCGGATGCGTGGGCCTCATTCCTGCGCCCGAAGTGGCCGATGTCCTGGCGCGCTGCTGGGACCTGCTGTGCGCGGCCGACGCCGGGTCGGTGCGCGAAGGCGAGCGGCTGCACCGCGATCTGCTGCCGTTGCTGACCTATGTGATGGCCTCGCCCGAACACATGCTGTGCTACGGGCGCCGACTGTTTGCGACGCGGGCTTCCATCGCACCGGTTCATCCTCGCCATCCGTGTGTGATGCCCGAGCCATTCGGCATCGAACTGCTCGACCACCTGGCCGCCGACTTGCCCACGATCGCCGGTCGCGCATGAGCGTGACCGCGGTGCTCGTCGTCGGCGTTATCGGTCTTCTCATCGGCACGGTGGGGCTTGGGGGCTTCCTTGTGGTGCCCGCGCTGCTCCTTCTCGAAGGGGCAACCATCCGGCAAGCGGTGATCGTGGCCGCGATCGCTTTTCTGGCGTCCGGGCTCGTGTCGCTGGCGCGATGGTGGCGGCGACCGGCGTTTGCGCTGCGCGAGCACCGCGCATTCCTGGCGGGTACGGCGCCGGGCGCGGTCCTGGGCGCAATGGTGGTGGGCGCGGTGATGGACAGTGTGCTTGCCATCGTCATCGCCGTTGCCTTCGCATGCGCCGGGTTGGCGGAATGGATGGGACTGCCGCGCACTTCCGGCGCGCCATCGAGGAAACCCGCCGGTGCCGCCATCGGTGGCGCCACCGGTTTCGCCTCCGCGCTGACCGGAACCTCGGGACCGATGGTCGCGATGCCATTGCTTGCCTGGCGGGGAATGTCGATTCGCGAACGCATTGCGTTGGCGCAGATCGCGCAGGTTCCGATCGCGCTGGGTGCGACCCTCGCATTCCTGAGCTTCAGCGAGATTCCCTGGCGACTCGCGTTGCTGTCGAGTGCAGTACTGTGTGCGGGCATGCTTGTGGGCATGCGGTTCACGCCGTTGCTGGGAGCCTACTGGCTGCGTCGCGTCGCGGCCGTCCTGATGTTCGCCGCTGCTTTGGGCGTGCTCGCGACAATGCGTGGATGGGCCGCGTGAAGTTCGACGGCGCCGATCCTGCGTTCACCGTCGCCGAAGTGCGCAGCGTTTGTGTGCGCGCGCCGGGACCGGACTATTGGCAGGGCTTCCTGACGCGCGACGCCAGCACGCGGGAAACGCGCCGCTTCCAGTTCGCTCCACCGTGGCGCACCGTCTATGCGCGTGAAGTCGAGTCCGCGCTGGTCAGGGTTCGCCTGGCCGACGGCACGGTCGGATGGGGCGAAGCCACCTGCCCGGTGGCGCCCGAAGTCATCCGCACGCTGATCAACGGCTTCTTCGCGGAACTCGTCGAGGGACAAGCCTTCGCGTCCGTCGCGACGCTGGTCGACTTCGTCTACGACGCGCAGCGCTGCCGTGGCTACCACGCAGGTCACTATCAGGACGCCGCGGCCGCGCTCGACATCGCGCTGCACGATGCGCTCGCCAAGCGTGCGGGGTGCCCGGTGAGCGCGCTGTTCGCCGCCGCCCCTGCGACGACGCTTCCATGCTACCTGTCGGGCGCGCGGGCGCCTTCACGGGAAGAGCGCATTACCGTAGTGCAGCAGTGGCTCGCCAGCGGATCACGGGCAGTGAAGCTCTTCCTGCGCGGCGATCTTGCCGCTGATCTCGACGAGTTCGCAGCGCTGCGCAGTGCAGTCCCGCAGATCGACTGGTGGGCCGTCGACGCGCTGTGGACCTACGGCGACGCCACGCTGGCGACCGAGGCGAAGCGTGCATTCGGTGCGCTGGGAGTCGCATGGCTCGAATGCCCGATGCTCCCTGAGGATCTCGCTGGCCACACGGCGCTGCGCGCGCATCATGGCGCGCCCATCGCGCTGGGCGAGCATTTTCGCACGGACATACAAGTGGCACCGTGGCTCGAAGCACGCGCCATCGACATTCTCCAGCCTGACATCGGACGCACCGGCTTCGTCATGGGCGGGCGGATGCTTGCGCACGCCTCGGCGTGCGGAATTGCCGTGACGCCGCATATGGGTGGCGCCCTCGACATCATGCAGGCCGCCACGCTGCATTTCGCCGCGGCGGGCGCTGCGCGGCTGCCATGCGAGTATCAGCAGGGACTGGCTCATCGCCTTCCCGCAGCAATCCGTTCGCATTGGAAGGTGGGCCCGCAGGGATTCGAGATGCCAGCAGTCCCGGGCCTCGGGATCGAGGTCGACGAGGACGCGCTGCAAAAGTTCATTGTCTGAGCACGCAAGGCGCAAGCATGGCTATCGGCCGCTCTGCCCGGTGCCGACGCGCGCCACTTCGCCCGAGCGGCAATGTCACTGCGAAGGCGTGCCCGTCGCGGTCTGCGCCGATTTCGCGTCGCGCTCGAGCGCGGCGTTGATCTCGCCGCCGATCAGCAGCACGAGCCCAACGATGTACAACGATAGAATCAGGATGATTACCGCGCCGATACTTCCATAGATCGCGCTGTAAGAGCCGAAGTGTGTCGTATAGACCGAGAAGCCGTACGAGGCGGCGATCAGCAGCGTCATGGCCACGACAGTTCCAGCCGAGAAGAAGCGGAAGTCTTGGTTGCGGTTAGGGCCCGCGTAGAAGACAACCGAGAACGCGAGCATCAGCGCGAGCACGATGACGACCCAGCGGAATATCTGGAACAACAGCAGTAGTGACTCGCCGAGCCCGAAGCGATCGCCAAGCCACGTTTCGATCACGCCGCCCAGCACCACGAGGGAAAACGCTGCCAGGACCAGCACGCCGAAGAGAAGGGTCAGCCCGAGCGCGGTGGCGCGCGCACGGACGAAAGGCCGTTGCTCGTCCACCTCGTAGACGATATTGAGCTGTTGCATCACGGCGTACATGCCGGTGGACGCGGACCAAAGCGCCACGATAAGGCCGATGGAAAGAAGTCCGCCGCTACGCTCGCCCGTCACTTCCTGCACGACGTCGGCGAACACCGACGTGGCGCCGGATGGGAGCGCCTGCGCCAGAAAGTTCATGATGGCCTCGTCGACGCGCGGGATAGGCAGGTAGGGCACGAGCGCCATCAGAAAGATCATTGCCGGAAAGATCGCAAAAATGAAGTAGAAGGCGAGCGCGGCCGCCCCGTCTAAGACATTGTCGGCCTGCGCCTTCGCGTACACGCGCGCCACGAACCGGATGATCGGCAACCGTTTCGCCATCGCACCAAGGCTGGATCGCGGGGCTTCGCCGTCGTTCATGGTCCGTCACTCGGACTGCGCGCGACGCCGCGGTGCGGGACCCGCTGCCGTGGCGAGAGCCATGTTGTCGACGGCGGCCGGCGCATGCGGGATGCATTCGACACGATGAGCAAGGGCACACCTATAGGCTCGAGCACAGCGACTCCTCGAGGACCCAAGACGCAATTCATGGGCCGCTGCCTTGCAGCTCGCAGGGCGACCAGCCGACGCGTCGGGCCCGGGTCATGATGTGCTGCATTTTACTTCAGCTCTCCAGACCAACCGGCTTATCGCTCAACGCCCGGGTGAACGACTCTATCCACCCGCCGAATGGTAATGCGCCTCCCGGCCGTTTTTTCAGTGTGTAGGACTCGCGGCGACAACGGATCGCGCGTGGGGCCGGCTATCGGAGTTTACGGGTGCGCGAGAGACTTCAAGCACAGCGGTACGACACGGTACTCGACCCCAGTGCCTTCGTGCCGGAATCGAACTCAAGGACGGGAGACACGATGGCGACCAAGCAGAATGTTCACGGTGAGGGCAACTACGAAGCGACGCGTCAATTCAACAAGGCCAGCAAGAAGTTCGTTGATTCCGGCCGGGTGGAGCAGGCGGCGGGCGATGCGGCGCCCAGGAATGCGAAGGAAGCCGCGGAGATGAAAGACGCAGAACAGGCTGCACTTCTGCGGGCGAAACCGGAACCTCCCGCAGTCAAGGATCCACGCAAGCGTGAACCTGCCATCAAAGACCCGAAGCGCGACCCGCGTCTGCCGGACGAGATCGAAGTGGGTGAAAAACCCTAGCCGCCGGGGGAAGCGATGCAAAAGTCACCGTCCCGCCCCGCTCACTCGTAGAGCACTGCGCCCCTCGCAACCGGCCTCAGGGTTCACGGGATGCACGAATGGACGTGCAGGACCGGTGTTCGCCGCAATCGCGCGCCCTCGATGAGGTACTCTTCGCCTGCACGAGGCGGTACGCCGCCAGCTTTACATTTCCAAAATCTACAGGAGAGGACCGGTTCATGCATCAATCCATTGCAGGCAGTGTCGTGTTGAAGTGCGCAAAATGCCGTTCATTCGGCGCGCGAATCTGCGTCGTGGCCGGGATCGCCGTCGCCACTTCAATCGCAAGTGCCGCTGCTTGGGCAAGCTCCTCTCAATTGCAGTTGACCATCAACGGTCAGCTGATTGTCAACGAGACCAATAACTATCCGGACGGCGCTGCCAAGGCGCTCAGTCGCAACTTGACGACCGACAGCTACCGCAGCACGCTCGAAACCTTCGTTGCGCCAGGCTATGCGGGCGGCACCGCCTCGCTGACCACGGCCTCCACCGGCGAAGCGCGCGTCAAGGCCACCAGCAACAGCGACTTTCGGCTGAAGCGACCGGCTGGCGCAGATGTGGCGGGTGGCCGGTTCGTCACATACGTCAGGCTCGACGCCGAAATCATCGGCAATGCCACGATCGACCTGAAAGCCGCCGTCGAGGTGACCACCCTGGAGACCAGTCCTGCGCGCGGAGAAACGAGTCGCAGCGTTGCGGACCAGCCGGGCGGCGATACGAGCGAATTCGCAGTGACGACCGTTCTCCCGGGCAACCTGCCACCCGCGGGATTGATCACGGCCAGGATGACGCTAGAATTGACCGGGGTGGCAACGCTCGGCCCGGGCAGCAGCCTGCAAACGGCCATGGCCGACGCGCGCGAAGCCAAAGTCGTCGGCTTTCGGGTCTTCAATGCGGCGGGCACGCAAGTCCCCGGCTTCACGTTAAGTGGTGGCCGCGCGATTCCGGAGCTGGCGCTGCCTCCGGCAGGCCAGGCCGTCGCCGTCGAGTACTACCACGCCGGGTTCAGGCATTACTTCATCACCACCAACGCCACGGAAATCGCCAATCTCGACTCCGGCGTGACGCCAGGCTGGCAGCGCACCCAATACCAGTTCAACGTGCACACCGCGCCCGGTGCAAACCTCATGCCGGTCTGCCGGTTCTTCTCGGGCACCAACTTCGCGCCGAAGAGTTCGCATTTCTATGCGCCGAGAGGACTTGGTTGTGAAGCACTGCTGCCGTCGAACCCGGTGTGGTCGTACGAGGACGAAGTGTTCTTTACGGCGCTTCCGGATGTAGATGGTGGCTGTCCGGACGGCAGCGTCCCGGTCTACCGCCTTTTCAACAACGGACAGGGCGGCGCACCCAATCATCGGTTCACAACCAGCCAGGCTGTCCAGGCCGACATGCTGGCGGCGGGCTATGTTGCAGAAGGCCGCGGACCGGGTGTCGGCATGTGCTCGCCGCAATAGCGTCATGACACCCGTGAGGCAATTCAGGTAGTCGACATTCCCCCGGCGGGCAATCTGCCGGGGGCTGCAGAGCTGTGGGGTTGAGTTGTCGCCGCCCCAGCTAGTTCGTCGGGCGCAGGAACGCCCGTTGGAACGATCGAGGCGACGGCCGCGGAATCGTTGAGCTCGCAATTGTGGTGCGGTTCACGCGATGACCCATCCGCGGTCGCGCTATTTCGCCAGGGCCCGGATTTCGTCGCGCAACGCATTGATGTCCGCGTGAATGGCGGGAACGGATTTAGCACTTGCAATCTCGGCGTCCTCGTTTTCCGCATCGCGGCCGATGAAGAACGTGGCGAGCGTCGCCGTCAGGTAGCCGAACACGGCGAAGCTGTACAGCGCGAGAGCGAAGCACAGGACACGCCCAGCCGCGGTCTGTGGCCAATATTCCGATCCCATCGTGGTCATGATCATGGCGGTCCACCACAAAGCGGCGGCGTAGTTGTTCAAGCCGCGCCCGTCCGGGCCATCCTTTTCGAAGCCATACATTCCGGCTGCCCCGACCAGAGTGACGATCAGCGTCAGCACCACCACGTAGCCCAGACCGCGTCGGCCCATGCTCGAGCCCAACGCGCGCATGCCCCGGTTGACCGAACTCAACACGCGCAGGAGCCGCAAACCCCGCGCCATGCCCGCGACACGCGACAAGCGCGCCAGACGCAGAAATGCCACGATTCGGAACACGCGTAACGCGGGGGCCAGCAGCGAGATTGCCTTGAGCCAGTTCGACTTCAAATAAGCGACCTTGACCGGCGCCAGCGTGAATTCCAGCACGAAATCCACAATGAAAAGCGCCCAGATCACGTATCCCGCCGCTTCCAGTAGCGGACTGAGTCCCCAGACCATCTCGACTACGAAGAGTGCCAGCCAGATGAAGGCCAATAGCAACAGCGGTGTTTCCAGCCATCCTTCCAGCCGCGCAAGCAGCGCCAGCCGCTCGCCGGCGATTTCCTGTTGCGTCTGCGACGCTTGCTTGTCCATTGCGCGGAGCGCCCTTGTACGGGAAAAAAAGGGCCCGCGCGACGCTGCGGGCCCTGGCTGGTACGCCTACTCAGACGCGGCTCGCGCCGAGCACCTGACGATTACCGCATCATCCTCATGACGTCCGGGCTCGCCATGAATTCCGCACGCGAAACGCTGCCGTCGCTCCTGGGGTTGAGGTTCTTCCACGCGGCCTGGACCTTGGCATCCTTTTGCGCCTCGGCCGTGCTCAGCATGCCGTCACGGTTGGTGTCGAGGCGATCAAAGAGCGAAGCGGAAGCAGGCGCCGTGGTGGTGCCCGCCATTCCAGGGGCCGCACCCGCGGTCGGAACGAGCACCAGGAGGTAGCGATCGACGTCGACCAGATGCTTGGGATCGTTGAGATTCGGCCAGCGGTTCTTGTCGAATGCCAGACTGGTGTCGACGCGGGACTTGTCTATATCCCACACCAGATCCTTTGATGTGGTGGTGTGATGCAGCGCCTTCATCGGCACCGCCAGGAGCTTGTCGTTCAGGCTCCACGACTTGTCGAACTCGACCACTGCGTAATGGATCTTGCCGTTGCCCATGTTCACCACCAGATCCTCGATCTCGCCTACGTCCTTGCCGTTGCGATCGTTGATGTCCTTGCCGATCCACTCGCTGGCCCGCCGGAGCATCTGGTTCGGCATCGGCTTCACCGCCGCGGTCGGCCCGAAATAGCCATCGACATCGGTACGGTACTTCGGCGCATTGAAGTCAGGGAAGTCCCTGGCAGCGAATCCCGGCGCGCCCTTCAACCGCGCCTTGTCGACGTTGAGGATGACCTTGTCGTCGTTGCCCGTCTGCGTGAAGGCACTGACCGGGTACGCGAACAGCTTGTCGCCGAGACCCAGGAATCCTCCGAAGGACAGAATTGCGTAGTACACGCGATCGTTGTTTACGTCGATGATGAGATCCTTGATCTCACCGAGATTTTCGTTTTGCGCGTTGCGCACGTCGCTGCCGATGAGCTTGCTGGCCCGCATGTCACGATAGGGCTGGGTGGCAGCGCGGGATTGCGCTGGCTGGGCCGTGGTGCCGGCCTTCGGCGGGTCTGCGGCGATGGCCGGTCCGGCAAACGACAAGGCCACGGCGGGTGGGAGCAGAATTGCGATCAGTTTCTTGCGGAACCGAATGTTCATGAGCGACTCCTGAGATGGTTGCGGTCATCAACAGCGACATCTTGGCCGCCAGTTGTACATAACTGGATTGCAAATTGCATGCCGCAACTATGTGATTGAGTACATTGATAAAAATCCATCTTGCTACATTGTTTCTGCAACTAATTCCGGCGCCCGATGTAAATCGTCTGGTGTGGTAGGACGGCGGCCGTCATGGTG